>Ga0208261_1000034_pt1 | contig 54431 bp, 38 predicted proteins | sample Knorr_S7_td_DCM__FD_185595 | JGI IMG/M metagenome (GOLD analysis project Ga0208261, IMG submission 185595) | Marine microbial communities from Southern Atlantic Ocean transect - Knorr_S7_td_DCM_ad_131m_LV_B (SPAdes) (version 3) | ecosystem: Environmental > Aquatic > Marine > Oceanic | place...
CGGCAGAAAATCCATGTCAGATCTGTTGGGGGGCAAGGGGGCAAACATTGCAGAAATGTGCCGCCTTGGGCTGCCTGTGCCTCCTGGGTTTACCATTTCCACAGAGGTTTGTGGTATCTTTTTAAGAAAAAAATCTCTTGGACGCGACCTAAAAAAAGATATTCAAAAAAATATTGAAGCTGTTGAAAAAATGACAAACAAGTCTTTTGGCGGAGAAAGGCCGTTGCTTCTTTCTGTAAGGTCTGGCGCAAAACTTTCAATGCCTGGAATGATGGAAACGGTTTTAAATGTTGGACTAACATCAAAAACTGTGAAGGCCCTTATTAAGGCTTCAAAAAATGAACGTTTTGTGTATGATTCATATAGGCGACTAATTATGATGTATGCTGACGTGGTAATGGAAAAAGGCTTGGGACTTGGTGATAGGCCCGGCATAAGAGAAAAAATGGAGGCCCTGCTTGAAAAAATGAAAAAGAAAAATAAACATTCAAGCGACTCAGATGTATCAGCTGCCGAATGGAAGAGCCTTATTAAAAAATACTTATCTTTAATAAAAAAGAATTTTGGTGTTCCCTTTCCTGATGACCACAATGAACAGCTAAGAGGTGCAATTGAGGCTGTTTTTTTAAGCTGGAACGGAAAAAGAGCAAAAGAGTATCGAGCTTTTGAAAAAATTTCTAGCGAGGGTGGAACAGCAGTAAGTGTGCAGGCTATGGTTTTTGGAAATATTGGTGAGGGCTGTGGAACGGGGGTAGCGTTTACAAGGAACCCGTCAACCGGAGAAAACAGCTTCTTTGGAGAGTGGCTTCCAAACGCACAAGGAGAAGATGTTGTTGCTGGAATTAGAACCCCCCAAACAATATCTGGAGCTAAAAAAGGGGCGCTTGAAAAAGAAATGCCAAAAGCCTACAAAAGCCTACAAAAAATAAGAACAAAACTTGAGGCGCACTTCAAAGAAATGCAAGACATTGAGTTTACAATCGAAAATGACAAGCTGTGGATGTTACAAACCCGCACAGGAAAGCGCAGTGGGGCCGCTGCCATTAAAATAGCAACAGACATGGTGGCTGAAAGGCTAATAAAAAAGAATGAGGCGCTTGTAAGGATTAATCCAGATCAAGTATATGAAAGCATTTTAAAAAATATCGTGGAGGAAGACCTAAAAACAGCCTCCTTGCTTGGAAAGGGTTTGCCGGCTGGGCCGGGAGCAGCAACGGGACAAGTTGTTTTTTGTGCAGAAAGAGCAGAAGAGCTTGGAAAAAAAGGAAGGGCTGTTATTTTAGTTAGAAGAGAAACCTCTCCAGAAGACATTCACGGAATGCGTTATGCTTCAGGAATTCTTACAGAAAGAGGTGGCCTGACGAGCCATGCGGCCCTTGTTGCAAGAGGTTGGGGCAAAAGCTGTGTGGTTGGTTTTTATGGTCTTAAAATTGCAGAAGACAATATGTCTGCTGTTTTTGGGAGCAAAAAAATAAAAGAAGGCGACTGGATAACGCTTAACGGCGGGGATGGGTCTATTTTTGAAAAAAAGCTACGGCTTTTTCAACAACCTATTAAAGACTTTGAGCCGCTACACCTTTTGTTGAACTGGGCAGACAGATATAGAAAGCTTAACGTCAGAACAAATGCGGACACCCCAAAAGACTGTGTTCAGGCGCTGCAGTTTGGGGCGCAGGGGGTTGGTCTTTGTAGAACAGAGCACATGTTTTTTAACGAAAAGCGAATTCTTCAGTTCAGGAAAATGATTTTAGCTGGCAAAAGAGAATTTCGCCTAAAACACCTAAGAGGCTTATTGCCATACCAAAGAAAAGACTTTTATAAAATCTTAAAAACAATGGATGGGCTTCCTGTTACTGTTCGTCTTTTAGACCCTCCCTTTCATGAGTTTTTGGACATTGGAGAAAAGGAGGTGGCAGCTCTTGCAAAAACCTTAAAAGAGCCCAAAAAAGAAGTAAAAAGAAGAATAGATCAGTTGCAAGAGGTAAACCCAATGCTTGGTCGTCGCGGGTGCCGCCTTGGGATTTCATATCCAGAGGTTACAGAGATGCAAGCAGAAGCAATTCTGGGAGCTGCCTTGGAGCTTAAAAAAGAAAAAAAGAACCCAAGGGTAGAGATTATGGTACCGCTCGTTGGAAACCTAGAAGAGTTTTTACACCAAAAAAATATCATTACCAATACATATAAAAAGCTTTCCAAAAAACACAAACAAAAGCTTTCATATAAGATTGGAACTATGATCGAAATTCCTAAGGCCTGTTTTAGCGCAGGTGAAATTGCTAAACACGCTGACTTTTTCAGTTTTGGAACAAACGACCTAACTCAAACAACTTTTGGGTTTAGTCGAGATGATGTTGGAAGCTTTTTCCCGGGATACCTTGAAAAAGACATTTTAGCTTTTGATCCGTTTGAAAGCATTGACGAAAAAAGCGTTGGGGCCCTAATGGACACCGCTGTAAAGGGAGGAAGAAAAAACAACCCAACTCTTTCTTTGGGCGTTTGCGGAGAGCATGGAGGAGACCCAAAAAGTATTAATTTTTGCAATAAGATTGGCTTACATTATGTAAGCTGCTCACCTTTCAGGGTTCCTGTTGCAAGGCTGGCAGCTGCACAGGCAGTTTTATGAACAAGAAGTTTGACATTATAGTCTATGGGGCGACCGGATTTACGGGATCTTTATGTGTAAAATATTTAAAAGAAAACTATTCTGGCCTGACCTGGGGAATTGCGGGGAGAAACCAAGAAAAACTTGAAAACCTGTCAAGAAACCTTAGTCTTGATTGTAAAATTTTTATCGCCGACGGCGACGACCTTTCAGCTTTAAACGAAATTACAAAACAAGCGCGCGTTGTTTTGACGACCGCCGGACCTTTCCACCGGTATGGGTCAAAGCTTGTCGCTTCTTGTGTAGAAAACGCAACTCACTATGTTGACATTACAGGCGAAAATTTTTGGGTAAAACAAATGATTGAAAAACACCACGAAAAAGCAAAGAAAAAGGGTGTTAGAATCATTCCTTCTTGCGGATATGACTCCGTTCCATCAGACCTTGGTTCTTTTTTTGCGGCCAAGTCTTTCGGTAAAAAAATTAGATCTATTTACTCTTTTCACACCTGGAAAGGGGAGGCTAGCGGAGGCACAATTGAAACCATGTTTTCAGCAAGAAGTTCTGGCGCAGACAGGGCTTCCTTTGGAAAGTTTGCTCTAAACCCAAGCGGGGCTGTTTCAAAAAAACAAAAAGAACTAACAAGCGATAAGGTTTCTGTTCATTACAGCAAGGCAATTGGTGCTTGGGCCGGCCCCTTTGTGATGGCGATGGCAAACACTCGCGTTGTTAGGCGGGGAGCAGCTCTCTTAGAAGAGATTGGAGAAGGTTACGGTAAAGATTTTGTATATAAAGAGCATGCGTACTATTCATCAAAAGCGGTTGCCAGAAAAACCACCTTTTTCCTTGGTGTTTTTGGCATTATTATTTTAACGCCTCTTAGCAGGCTTGTTAGGCCGTTTCTAAAAAAGCCCGGCCAAGGGCCCAGTCAAGAGGCTATGGAGAGCGGGTTTTTTAAGTGCAAGTTTGTTGTAGACGGAGAAGATGGGGGTCAACAGGTCTATCAAATGCATGCAAGCGGAGACCCGGGCTACAAAGTAACATCAAGGCTTGTTTGTGAGAGCGCTGTTTGTCTTTTGGGGGATCACAGTCTTCTGCCTGGCGGAGAGCGCTGGGGAGGAGTTTTAACCCCTTCTTCAGGTTTGGGTGGCGCGCTAATAAAAAGACTAAAAGATGTTGGGGTTGTTTTTGAGTAGGCCTTTTTTTTGTTTGTTGTTGTTTTTTTCTATTGGAACAACGGCGCTATGGGCTCAATCAGGCGGCCCTCAAAAAAACTATGATTCTCTTGTGGGCCTTTTTTATGAGTGGCGAGAATTTGAAAACCCCCCTCTTTTAAACGGAGCACCAAACTACACAAAGAAAAGCTTTAACAAAAGGCACTCAGAGTTTAAAAGGCTTAAGTCTCGCTTAGAAAAAATTGATATTTCTGGTTGGGGAAAAAGCCAAAAAATAGACTTTAAAGTTGTTTTGGCAGAAATGAATGGGTATGATTTTAATTATAGGGTTTTAAGGCCCTGGCAAAGAGATCCCGCTTTTTACCAAACCGTATGGACCTATGAAAGCGACGTTCCTGCGCACGAGGGACCAACAAACCATGCTGTTCTAGAGCTGTGGACATACAGCTTTCCCCTTACAAAAAAAGAAGAGGAAAGACTAACAAAGGAACTGTTAGTGATTCCACCTCTTTTAAGGCAGGCAAAAAGGAACTTGGTTGGAAACGCAAAAGACCTGTGGGTTGCAGGCATTAAAAACCTTGAAAAACAAGAGCAAGTTTTGGTGGGTTTGCAGAAAAAAACCAATAGCGGTTCCCCTGCTTTAACTGCGGCGCTTAAAAAAGCAAAGCAAGAAACCTCTCTTTTTGTTGTTTGGTTAAAAAAAGAGGCAACAAAGAAAACTGGGCCGTCTGGTGTTGGAAAAGAAAACTATACGTGGTACCAACAAAATGTTCATTTGCTTCCCTTTACCTGGGAAGAAGAGGTTGCTCTTCTTCAGAAAGAGCTGTCTCGAGCGTGGTCCTCTCTTGCTTTAGAAGAACAAAAAAACCTCTCTCTTCCGCCTATGGTTGCTGCAAGCTCTCCAGAAGAGTTTAATGAAATGGCCGAAAGAGGAGTAAAAAGGCTTATGTCTTTTCTAAAAGAAAAAGAAATCATGCCTATCAAAAAAAATATGGAGCCTGCGCTAAGAAAACATATGGGCCGGTTTGTTAAAGAAGAAGATAGAAATTTTTTTCTAATTGGTATGCACTATGATCCTGTTCCGCTTTATTCACACTTTTATCATTGGTTTGACCTAGCAGAGATAAGGGATAACCCTCACAAAAACCCAATCAGAAGAGGGCCTCTTTTATATAATATTTTTGATTCAAAAAGCGAAGGGATAGCAACCGGGGTTGAAGAAATTTTTATGCATGCAGGGCTATACGAAGATAGCCCACGGTCAAAAGAAATAGTTTGGATTATGCTTGCACAAAGAGCTGCAAGAGGGTTGGGCTCTCTTTATGCGCACGCAAACATGATGACAATGGAGGAGGCCGGACAGGTTCATGTAAGGTGGACCCCGAGAGGGTGGATGGAAACTGAGCCCCACCTTTTAAGGTTTGAACAGCATCTTTACTTGAGACAGCCGGGCTATGGAACCTGTTATATAACGGGAAAAAGCATTGTGGAAAAAATTTTGGCGGAGTATGTTGAACAAAAGGAGTCTGCTGGGGAGCCGTTTATAATGAAAGACTTTTTTGAAGAGTTTAATGGTGCAGGAAACATTCCTGTTGAGCTTGTTAGACAAGAAATGATAAACAAAGAAAGTGGAGCAAAATAGTTTGGCTGCTATAGAAATAGATCTTCACGGGTGGACATATGACGAAGTAAGAGAGCGACTGCCTAACATGTTAATTCTTTATCATAACAAGGGGCAAGGGCCAATAGAAATTATAACAGGAAATAGCGAAAAAATGAAGTTGGTTGTTCGTGAGGTTTGCAAAAAGCATCGCTTTAAAACAGACGAAACATGGAACACAAACCCTGGAACAATTGTTTTAAGAGAGCGGAGCGTTTTGGGTGTTTAGTTTTTCTAAAAAAAAGACAGAGGGCTTGGCTCTTTATCCTACCGCCCTTCAGCGGGCGGCGCTACTACAAAAGGCTGCTTTTGGCGGTCCCTTGGTGATGCTAAATCTTTTAAAATTTAAAAACAAAGAGGCGTATGGCGGGTATGCCAAAAGCGTAAAGGGGGTTTCTTCAAGTTTTGGTATAGAGTTTTTGTTTTTTGGTGAAGTCTTAACGACTGTGATCGGCGACACGGTTTCTTATCATGCTATTGCCCTGGTAAAATACCCGTCCATTAAAGCCTTTATTCAGTTTGCTTCTTCTGATTCAATGAAGGGGTTTAAAAAACAAAGAGAAGCCGGGTTAGAGGGCCAGCACCTGGTTGCCATAAAAGAAGTTGAATTTTAATACTTCTAACATCGTTCTATAAAATTTCCTATATTTTTAATTATGCATCAAGAAAAGCAAGACCTCGATCACATTTTCAGAGAACAAACAAAAAATAGAGTTTCTGTTGGAAACACAACCTACAGAGAAAGAAAAAAGAAGTTAAAAACCCTTCTGAAAACCTTTCTGGAGATGGAAGACGAGGCTCTTTCTGCCCTACATAAAGACATGAAAAAAAGCAAGGCAGAAGCAACTATCACAGAAATAGTTGGGGTAAAAACTGAGGCGTCTTTTGCGATAAAAAATTTAAGAAAGTGGATGAAAACAAGGCGTGTTGGGGCCACTCCCGCTGTTAGCTTTACAAGAAACTGGGTTAAGCCTGAGCCAAAAGGAACTGTTTTGATTATTTCTCCATGGAACTACCCTATCATGCTGGTCTTAAATCCTTTAATTGCTGCGATTGCCGCAGGAAATACCGCCATTGTTAAGCCCTCTGAGTTTACACCAGCGTCTGGGGCATTTATCAAAAAACTTGTTGAAAAAGTTTTCCACGAAAACGAGGTTGCAGTGGTTTTGGGAAACCATGAGCCCGCAATTGAGTTGCTAAAAAAACCTTTTAACCATATTGTCTTTACTGGAAGCCCAAAAATTGGAAAAGCTGTTATGGAGGCCGCGTCTAAACACCTCACCGGAGTTACTCTTGAGCTTGGCGGAAAGTCTCCTGTTGTTGTTGATGAAACAGCAAACATTTCTGATGCTGCGTGGAAGCTTGCTTTTTACAAGTTTACAAACGCTGGGCAAACATGTACTGCGCCCGACTACATTCTGTGTCACAAAAGCAAGCAGGATCAACTGGTTGCTGGTTTGCGAGAAAATTTTAATCGTTTTTTTGAAAAAGACGGGACCAAAACCAATGAAGATTATTGTCAAATTATTAACCATGGACACTTTGACAGGGTTAAAAGATACTTGGACGCCGCTGTTGAGGGCGGAGCAACAATTGCTTTTGGGGGGAAGACAGACAGGGACAGCAGGTTTATAGAGCCGACGGTTTTGTGTAATGTTTCTTTAGACAGCGAAATAATGAACGAAGAAATTTTTGGGCCCCTTTTACCTGTTCTTTCATACGAGAACTTTGATGAGGTTGTTAGCTTTATAAACGAAAGACATCGTCCTCTTGCTCTCTACCTGTTCAGCTCTAACAGAAAAAACCAAAACAGGCTGTCAAACGAGACTTCTAGCGGGGGCTTTCTTGTAAATGACTGTGTTATCAATCACGCAAACCCCCACCTTCCTTTTGGCGGAATCAACAACAGTGGAATTGGAAGCTACCATGGAAAGTTTGGCTTTGACGAGCTTTCTCACCACAAGGCTGTACTAAAAAGCACCTCCCTTTCCCCTTTTAAGCTTATGATTCCCCCATATACGCCTTTTGTAGAGAAGCTTGTCAGATTGACAAAAAAACTTGTTTAGCAAGTTCGTTTCTAAACTCGATGACCGTGTTCGCATAGTGATCAGACCTGTTGTATGTTCTAATTGCGTGCCACGCTTTTGACCTAAAAGAAAAATTGTGATATTTTGGAGGGTAGCCATTTTCTCTCAAATAGTAGGCCACGCTTCCAAGAACGTCTTCCCACCCATATGGTTCTTTTTTTCCGTTTTGGTTGTAGTCAATGGAAAGCTTGTTAAAGCTTGATGGAATAAACTGTCCAAAACCAAAGGCGCCCGCATAAGAACCCTCAACGCTAAAAGGGTCTATCCCTTCTTTTTTACAATAAACAAGAAACTCAAACATTTCCTTTGTTGCCCAAGTTCTCCTTTGTGGAAGTTTGGAGGCTTGTGTATAAAGAGAAACAAGCACCGAGTGTTCCGCAAACCTTGTTCCGTAGTTGGTCTCAATTCCAATAATTGCAACAATGATTAGGGGGTCTATATCAAAGTCTTCGCTGATTTTTTTAAGGGTCTCTTTGTGCTCAAAACAAAAAGCTACGCCCTTCTGTATTCTTTCTTCTTGTAAAAAAATGTTTCTGTACTCTTGGTATGTTTTGTTTTTTTCTGGTTTTCGTTTAAATCGATCAAGAATTATTTTTGACTCTTGAAGCATCGGGTCTTCAAAAAGAGCTCTGAGCTCATTAACGGTGTAAAAGTTTTCTATGTCTGTTTGCCTAATAAGTCGGTTGAACGCCCTATAGTTTTCCCCTCCTTGGCCAAAAAGAGGCACAAGAAAAGAAAAAAATACTATCATTGTTTTTATCGTCTCTTTCATCGTATTAAATTTAGCTATGTCAAGGATGTTGTTTAATGTTAAATAATAAGTTTTTTCTTTTGGCCATTGCTTTGCTTGCCGTCAGCTCTTCTGCTTGGGTTGTAAGGTTTTTGCCAGACACAAGTGCAATTACTCTTGCTTTTTGGAGAATGTTTTTGGCAAGCGCAATGGTTTTCATTCTTTCTTACAAGACTCTTACTCGTTTTGTTCCCAACAAAAAAATCCTTTTGGCAGGCATTTTTCTTGGAATTCATTTTGCTCTCTTTTTCAGGGCTGTACAACTAACCTCCATCGCAGAAGCCGCCCTCCTTGGAACAACGGCTCCAATCTTTACAGAGATATATGGTTTTTTGTTTAAAAGAAAAAAGCCCGTTGTTATGGTTTTGGTTGGATTGTTTGTTGCTTTTCTGGGAGCAGGAACGCTCGTGAGCCAGAGCTCCTTTAGCGAAACAAGTTCTTTGGGGAATATTTTTGCTGTTTTTTGTTCTGTGGCCATGGCTCTTGTTTTAATTCTGGGGAAGGAGGTGCGAAAAGAAACCCCTGTGTTTGAGTACACGCGCTGGCTGTTCTTTTTTGCTGCCACGACCCTTTTTTTTATTTCTTTATTGTTTGATGTCTCTGTTTTTTCTTTCACATTAAAAGAGTTTTGTTGGTTTTTATTCTTGGCCCTTGTTCCCACAATGGTTGGGCACAATATTTTTTATTATTTAATTAAAAACCTTTCTACCACAACTGTGGCGGCCGTTCCGCTGGGAGAGCCTGTTGTTTCTTCTGTTGGGGCTTTCTTTTTGTTTGGAGAGCCGGTCTCTGTTGCTGTGGCTGTCGGAGGAAGTATTACTCTCCTTGGAGTTTTTCTTGTTATTCGCTTTGGAGATTAAAGGTCTTTTTTTAACAACATTTTCCTTAAAGATCTCTCTAATTTTTTTGTTATTTGGTTTGGGCGTTCATCGCCGGAAGGAACAATAGGCACACCAAACTGAATTCCAACCTGGGCTCTTTGCAGTTTTTTTAATTTTTTGGCAATTGTGTTTGTTCCAGACAGGGCAACAGGAATGATTGGTATGTTGTTTTTTATAGCAAAATAAGCGGCTCCATCTTTAAGCGGCTTTAGTCCTTCTCCAATGCTGGTTCCTTCAGGAAAGATACAAATCGGCTCTTTGTTTTTAATTTGTTTTTGTACTGCCCTTATAGTTGAAGGCTTAAGAGCTTTTCTGTTTACCAAAAGCACACCATAAAGCCACGGAATCCAAAGCTCTTTCCATCCAAGGTCATCTAGGTCTTCCGCCATAAGATATGTTGTTAGCTTGTTGTGTCTTGAGTGTAAAACAAAAGGGTCTAAAAGGCTAAAGTGGTTTGGCGCTAAGATGTACGGGCCTTTTTTTGGGACGTTTTCTTTGTTTTTTGTGGTTGTTCGTATGATAAGAAAACAAACGATCACAGAAATCAAGCCCAGAGCCCTTCTAATGGTTTTATTTCTTGGTCCTGAAAATATCACTTCGCTTAAAAAGGAAGGTCGTCTTCTTGTGCTTGGCTTGTGTCTTCTTCTGAAACAGAAGGCTCTTGGTTCATTGGTTCGCTTCCTGAGCCGCTCCCACCAGATGGCCCAAGAATTTGGACTCCTCCAAAACGGTTTGCAACAACCTCTGTTGTGTACCTTGTGTTTCCGTCTTTGTCTTCCCAGCTTCTGGTTTGTAGTGTCCCCTCAACGCACACCAGTGTTCCCTTTGTTACGTAGGGCTGAATATATTTTTCAGCGGTGGCGCCAAATGCAACGCAGTTGTGCCAGTGGGTTTTTTCTTGTTGGTTTCCGTCTCTGTCTCTCCAGCTTTCATTTGTTGCTATACTAAAAGATGCAATAGCGTTTCCATCTTTGCTGTGTCTTATTTCAGGGTCTTGTCCAAGCCTGCCTATTAATAAAACCTTGTTTAGTGTTCCTTTTGCCATGTTAGCCCAAATTTAACTCATTATGTATAATGTCAACACGTCTTTTAAATCTTTCGTCTTTTTTTAGCAGTTCTTCCACTTTTTTCTCTGCATGCATAATTGTCGTGTGGTCCCTGCCCCCCAAATGAAGCCCTATTGAATTAAGTGGCATGTCTAGCGTTTTTCTAGAAAGATATGCAACAACCTGTCTTGCTTCTGCTATGTTTTTTCTTCTAGACTTTCCAACAATTTCTTCTTCGCTGACAGAAAAAACTGTGCAGACCCTATTTATGATGTCTTGTATCGTTGTTTGTCCATATGCCTGGTCTCCAAGCCTTTCTCTAATTACAGCCTCCACAAGGTCTTGTGTAATTCCCTTTTCAGAAAAAGTGGCGTGAGCTAAAAGTTTTGTAACACAGCTTTCAAGGTCCCTGATGTTTGTTTTAACGTAGGACGCGATTGTTTCCAGAAGTTTTGGTTCAATTTTTACCTTGTTTTGTTTTGCCTTTGCAGCAAGAATAGCAACGCGGGTTTCAAAGTTTGGCGGCTGAATATCTGCGTGCAGCCCGGATTCAAACCTAGATAAAAGCCTGTCTTGCAAACCAATCATCTCTCCTGGGTATCTGTCTGCTGTCATAACAACCTGCTTTCCTGAGGTTAGCAGATCATTAAATGTGTGAAAGAACTGTTCTTGTGTTTGTTCTTTTCCTTGAAAAAACTGTATATCATCAATAAGGAGGACGTCTGCTTTTCTGTACACTTTCGAAAAATCTAAGGACTTATTTTCTTGTATGCTGGCTATAAAGTCGTTGGTAAACTTTTCAGAAGATGCCAAGACAACGTTCATTGGTTTTTTTCCTTCTATGAGGGCGTTTGCAATTGCATGCAACAGGTGGGTTTTTCCAAGCCCAACCCCTCCATATATAATTAGGGGGTTAAAAGCCCCGTCTCCAGGGTTTTGTGAAACTTGTGTGGCTGCCTTTTTGGCAAATTCGTTGTGAGGGCCTTCAATAAAGGCATCAAAAATATTGTTTGGGTTTATGTTGTGTCTTTTTCCTGCGTTGCTTTGTTTTGTTGGTTCTTTCTTGTTTAGCTCTTCAGACAAAATGCTTTGTGTTGACGGGGAGGCTATTGATATTTTGAGCTCTACTCCAGGGGCGTGTTCTTTGATCGCCTCAAAAAGAAAGTCATAATAATTGCTGTTGATCCACTCGTGGGCAAACCTGTTTGGTGCCTCAAGAATAAAGGTGTCATTTGTAAGGCCAACCGGAACGAGGGTTTCAATCCAGGCCTTGTATGCGTGTTCAGGCAAAGATGCTTTTAACTCTTTATTTGCATTTTTCCATATTTTTTTATAATCCATAGTTATCCACAAGTTATCAACATAAGTTTTGTTTTACACTATATTAGGTTAATATTCTTTTCTGCTTTCAGCAAGGGTTTGTTTTGTCTTTTTCCTGTTTTATTGTTTCACAAAATCAATTATATATCCTATATTTCGGCGAGGAAGAACTATGAAAAGAACATATCAGCCAAGCAATAGAAAGAGAAAAAATAAACACGGTTTTATGAAAAGAAATGCTTCTGTGGCAGGCAAAAGAGTTTTGTCCTCAAGAAGAAAAAAGGGCCGTAAAAAGCTTACCGTTTCTTAATTTTGCTATAAAATGAGTCGTAATACCCTTATTGGTTTTGTTTTAATTGGCCTTATTTTGCTTTTTTGGCCAACATATCTAGACATTGTTTTTCCGGAAAAAACACCTGAAAACCCCCAAGAAAAAACTGCTCCAAAAGAGGTTCTTGTTGCTCCAAAAGAAACCCCATCTCCTGCTGTTATTAAAAAAAACAACGAAGAGGCGCTGTTTTATATAGAAACCGATCTTTATTCTGCTGTTATTAGCAACAAAAACGGTGGTTCTATCTCTTCTTTTGTTATAAGAGACCACCTAAAAGAGGGGGAAGAAAAAATTCAACTTATAGACACAAAAAATCTCAACAACCTTTTAGTCTCGTTTATTAATTCTTCTGGTGAAGAGGTGTTTTTGGAAGATTTTTGGGGTTTTGACAGGTCTTTGCCTACAAAAACCTCTCTAACAGAAGAAAAAGGTTTTCACAGGCTTTCTTTTTATGTGGAGGTTGGTGGGGGCCTGGCTCAGAAAAGCCTTACATTTAAAAAGGACAGCTATTCAATTGAAATAGATGTCAACATAGAAGATCTCAATACAGACATTCTTGATGGGAGATTTAGATTACAGTGGCTAGGAGGGGTTCGCCTAACAGAAGACAGCAGACAAGAGTCTTTATTTTTGGAGGGGCTTGTTAGTCAGGGCGGCAGCATTCAGTCTTATAGGGTTGGTTCTGCAAGCCTTTTTGGAGGGGGAGCGTCTGAAATATCATTTGACTCTAAACAATACTCTGGGAATACCGACTTTGTTGGATATAGAACAAAATATTTTGGTGTTTTCTTTGTTCCCCAAAGGACCGACTTTGTTGAAATAACAAAAGGCGGCTCTTCTGAGAGGCCTCAAGTTGGTCTTTCTACAACACAAGAGATAAACCTTAGAAAAACTACTCTGTTTTTTGGTCCTCTTGAGTATGAACAGGTTGCCTCACTTGGCGTTGGGCTAGAAGATAAAATCTTGGGCTGGCAGTGGCTTTCTTCTATTTCTTGGCTGGTTTATGCAACGATGGTTTTTTTATATGGTCTGGTTCCCAACTACGGTGTTGTTGTTATTTTGTTTGCTGTTCTTATTAAGGCAGCAACATACCCCCTTATGTCAAAACAGCTAAGGTCTTCAAAAAAGATGCAGGAAATTCAGCCAGAATTAAACAAAATAAAAACAAAATACAAACACGACCCTGCTCTTCAGCAACAAAAAATGGCGGCACTTTTTCAAGAAAGCGGTGTAAACCCTCTTGCCGGGTGTCTTCCAATGCTTATTCAGTTTCCTGTTCTTATAGCTGTTTTTATGGTTTTTAGAAATACAATTGAATTTAGAGGGGAGCCTTTCTTTCTTTGGATTGGTGACCTTGCTTCTCCTGATACCCTTTTTATGCTTGGATCTATTCCAATAAATGTTCTTCCTTTTTTGATGTCTATATCAATGTATTACACCATGCAAAGCGCTTCTGCGGGACAGGTGTCTGGGGATCCGGCCCAAGAAGCAACACAAAAAATGATGAAATATATGTTTCCCGGGATGATGTTTTTTCTTTTTTATGGCTTCCCGTCGGGGCTAAATCTTTATTATTTCTGTTTTAATGTAATACAGCTTCTTCAACAAAAAATTATAAACAACGAGAAGTAGCCGTGGACACGGTTGTTGCCTGCTCAACCCCATTTGGCTCCAGCGCTCTTTCTGTTGTTAGGGTTTCTGGGCCAAAAACAAAAAGCTTTGTTGACTCTCTTCAAAAAAAAACAAAAAAGATAAAACACAACACCCCCTTTCTTTCTTCTTTTTTAGATAAAGACGGGGTTGTTTTTGACGAGGGAATCATAAATGTTTTTTTTGGACCAAATTCTTACACAGGAGAAGACCTTGCTGAAATCTCTTGTCACGGAAACCCTATAATAGTGGATCAACTTATTTCTTTAGCCTGTGATTTTGGTTGCAGAACAGCAGACCCTGGGGAGTTTACAAAAAGAGCTTATTTAAATGGAAAGCTTGACATTGCTCAGGCAGAATCTGTTGCTTCTTTAATTTCTTCTAGGTCATTAGAGGGGGCAAAAATCACCTACAAAAACCTTGGCGGAAAGCTTTCAGCCAACATTTCTTCCTCTAAAAAGACCCTTGTTTCCCTTGTTGGAGAAATAGAGTTTAATTTGGATATATCAGAAGAAGATCTTCAGCCTAACCTTTTTACAAAAAGCTCTAAAAAAATATTGTTGTTAAAAAATAAAATGGATGAGGCTTTAGAGGGGTTTAAAAAAACAAACATTTTAAACGTTGGAGCAAACGTTGTTATTGCCGGACCAACAAATGCTGGAAAATCTACTCTTTTTAATCTTTTTTTAGAAGAAGAACGGGCAATTATAAGCAAAACGCCAGGAACAACAAGGGACGTTCTTCAAGATACCATTAACCTTGAGGGTATGCCTGTTATTTTAAAAGACACAGCAGGAATTAGAAAAACAAAAGACAAAATAGAAAAAGCCGGCATACATAAAACCCAAAAAGAGCTTTTTTCTGCAGATTTGGTTCTTTTTTTGGGACAAAGACCAAAAAAAACAGATATAACGGCAAACTATATATACATATTTAATAAATCTGATATAAAGTCCCCTGCCTCTGATAAGTACGATATTAAAATTTCTGCATTAAAGGGGAAAAATATCAAAGCTTTAAAAAGGCTTATTATAAAAAAGCTATCGCAGAAAAGTTCTGTTACTTCTTTTGTTTTGACATCAAAAAGACAGGTTGAAAACATTAAATTATCAAAAAAACACATGGAAAAAGCTTTGAGTGGGCTCTCTAAGGAAACTTCACTAGAACTTGTTGTGGAAGATTTGAATTCTTCTATTTTTTATCTCGACAAAATAACAAAGAAAACCACAAGGGAAGACATTTTAAACTCTATTTTTTCTTCTTTTTGTGTTGGAAAATAGTTTCACGTGAAACGCTCACAAAATAAATATGATTTGGTTGTTGTTGGTGGGGGGCACGCTGGAATAGAGGCTTCTTTAATTGCACAAAAAATGGGAATTAATGTTGTTCTTGTTTCAATGGATGTCGGAGCCGTTGGTAGAATGTCTTGTAATCCAGCAATTGGGGGGCTTGCAAAGGGACAAATGGTAAAAGAGCTTGATGTTCTTGGTGGACACATGGCAATGTTTGCAGATGCCTGTACTCTTCAAAGCAAAACCTTAAATTTATCAAAAGGAAGATCAGTTTGGTCTCCTCGTTCCCAAATTGATAAAATCAAATACGAAAAAACTGTTCAAAAACATATAAAAAAATCTGGTTTGCCGCTTATAGAGGGAGAGGCTATTTCTATAACCCAAAAAGGAGGAAAATTACAATCAGTTGTTTTGTCTTCTGGGGAAGAAATTTTTTGTTCTTCTGCTGTTTTAACCTGTGGAACTTTTTTAAATGGGTTAATTCATGTTGGTGAGAAAAAAATAAAAGCTGGAAGAATGGGAGAAGAAAGCTCGGTTGGAATAACAGAAGCTTTAAGGTCTCTTGGGTTTTTATCTGGCAGGCTAAAAACTGGAACCCCTCCAAGAATAAAAAAATCGTCTGTTAATTGGAAAAAAGGGGAAGCTGGATTTGGAGACAAAAAACCAAAAGCTCTCTCTTATAATACAAAAAAATTTAAGCCAAAAGATGAGCCTTGTTTTGCTTTTAGAACAAACAAAAAAACACACAATTTAATATTAAAAAACATAAACAGGTCTCCCATGTATTCTGGAGACATTGATTCTTCTGGCCCAAGGTATTGTCCATCAATAGAAGACAAGGTTTATAAATTTTCACACAATCCAAGTCATATATTACAGCTTGAACCTGAGTGGACAAATTCTGATCAGATTTATGTTAATGGTTTTTCTACCAGCCTTCCCGAAGACATACAATTAAAGTGTTTAAGGTCGGTTGAGGGTTTAGAAAAGGTAGAGTTTTTAAGGCCGGGGTATGCTATAGAATATGATTTCTTTTTCCCTTCTCAGTTAAAAAACACTCTTGAAACAAAAAAAATAGAGGGTTTGTTTTTTGCTGGACAAATTAATGGAACATCGGGCTATGAAGAGGCATCTTCTCAGGGCTTAATAGCAGGCATAAATGCTTCTTTAAAAATAAAAGGAGAAGGAGAATTAAGACTAAAAAGAAGCGATGCATATATAGGTGTTTTAATTGATGATTTAGTAATTAAAGATACCAACGAGCCTTATAGGATGTTTACATCAAGAGCAGAATATCGCCTTCAGTTAAGAGCATCTAATGCCGATCAAAGATTATTAAAATATTCAAAAAAACTTAACCTTATTGACAAAGAACTAATAAAAGATTTAACAAAAAAAGTAAAAAAAACAAAAGATGTTGAAGATATTTTAAACAAAACAAATATAAACCCTGATGACATTAATTCTTTTTTAAAAAAGGTTGGTGAAAAAGAAATTTCTGAACCAATGAAAGCTTCAAATCTTTTAAAAAGACCTAAAGTTCTTTTAAAAAATCTTCCAAAGATAGAAAAAATTAAAATGACTTCTATTAATAAAAATTTTATAGAAGAAATTTTATTTGAAGCAGAGACAAAAATAAAATATAGTGGATATATTAATAGACAAAAAGCTGAAATAGAAAAAACTAAAGTGTATGAAGATATGCTTATTCCTAATGATTTTGATTATAATGAAATAAAAAGTATTTCTAATGAAAGCAGAGAAAAATTATTACAAATATTACCTGAAACAATTGGTCAAGCTCAGCGTATTAATGGTATTAGACCAACAGATATATCTATTTTATTAGTATATTTAAAGCGTTGGTTTCACGTGAAACGAAATATTAATTTAAAAAAGAAATGAATAATAAAATCAAATACTGTTTGTTAGTGTTTTTTTGTGGTTTTTTATTTTCACAACAAAATGTTTTATTAGATAAAGTTGCAGCTGTTGTCGACGACAAAATTGTATTATTAAGTGATGTTGTTTTAGCTGCAAATGCTTTGGCAGCACAAGAAAGTGTTAATCCTTCCTTGAGTCCTAAAAAGTATAATGATCTTTTATTAAAAGCTTCAGAAAGTATGATTGAACAATTGGTTATTATAAAAATGGCAGAAGTTGATTCAGTAACTGTTTTAGAAAAAGATGTAGAAAAAGCATTAGAAAGACAAATAGATAATATAATATCACAATCAGGAGGAAAAGAAGCAGCAGAACAAGTTTTAGGTAAAAAAATATCAGATTTTAAGAGATCTTATAGAGACGATATGGAAGGGAAATTGGTTGCTGAAAAATATACAAACCAATTAACTATGGATATAAAAATTACTCGTCCAGAAGTTGAATCTTTTTTTAGTATATATAAAGATAGTATTCCTTCTTTTCCTACAGAACATAAAGTTAGACACATACTTTTTGAAATAAAACCTTCCGACAAATCTATTGAAGAAACAAAAAATATTGCTTTATCTATTATACAAGAAATAAAGAATGGAATGACCTTTGAAAATGCTGCAAAAAAATATTCTGAAGATCCCGGATCTAAAGAAAGTGGGGGTTATTTAGGTATTGTTTCTAGAGGAACATTTGTTAAAGAGTTTGAAAAAGCAGCTTTTACATTAGAATTAAATAAGATAAGTGAACCAGTACAAACAACATTTGGTTTTCATATTATAGAGGTTTTAGAAAGATCAGGAGAAAAAGTGGGAGTTCGACATATTTTAATAAAAACAAAAACTACCGACGAAGATAAAGAAAAAACATATCAAAAATCTTTAGTTACATATCAAAAAATAAAAACAAAAGATAATTTTATTACAAGTGCATTAGATTATTCTAATGATGAATCAACAAAAGAAAATGGTGGATATTTAGGTTGGATTGATGCTGAATATTATCAAGTAAAAGAATTAGCGTCTGTTATTAAAAATATTGAAAGTAATGTTTGTAGTGCTCCAATATTAACAAACTTTGGATATCATTTACTTTGGATTGATGAAATAAAAGAAGGTGGACCTCCAAATTTACAAAGCAATTGGACAGAATTAGAGGGTATGGCATTAAATAAGAAAAAATCAGACTGGTATTCTAATTGGATAACAGAAATAAAAACAAAAGTCTATATAAAAAGAAATCCACTTACTTATCCACAAATAACTAATTAATCTCTATAAATTATAGAACTCTTTTTATACACAATTTATTAACATTATTTTCTTGATCTATTTATTACCATTTATTGACGAGAAAAATTGTTTTTAATTCATTTATAAACATTTCAACACTATTAATATTATTTATTTTTATATATATAATATATAATTAATAAATAGAGGTTTTAAAAAATAAAAGGCTTAAAAATAGCCTAAAAAACGATTTTCTTTTACAGAGGTAGTACTATATACCATAATTAAAACTTGTTAAAGCCTAAGTATATTTTTATACTTTAGGGTTATTTATGAATATTTCAACTACAAAAACAGAACTTCAGAAGGCTTTTTCTAAATTAATAAAAACATCTCAGACAAAAACACAAACTCCACTTATAAATTATACTTATATATCAGCAGGAGCTCATGGAGTAGTTTTACATTCAACAGATATGGAGGTTGGAATAAAAACAACAATCACTGCATCTGTTAATACTGAAGGTGAAGGTTTATTTCCAACTTCGGAAGTTAATGATATCATTTCTGTAATAGATGAAGGAAGAATAGATATTGAAGTTGCTGGTCCCCATATAAATATTAAGTCAGAAAAAGGAACCTCATTTGATATTCCTACACTTCCATTCCAAGAATATCCTTCAATTCCAGAAAATAGACACGAAGATATTTATAATATCAAAACTCAAGATTTAAAAATGATATTAGATTCTATTATTTATGCAATTAATAAAGATCAACTAAAACCAGCTTTAAGTGGTTCTTTATTTTCTTTTTCAGAAGAGGGAGTTAATTTTGTTTCTACTGATGGACATAGACTTGTTATTATAAAAATGGATAATGATTCTAACCTTTCTGAAGATTTTATTGTTCCAAAAAAATATTTAAATATGCTCGGTTCTTTTATTCAAGGACAAAAAGAATCTTCTTTAACATTTAGTAATGGTCATATTTTTATTAATAATGATAGTGATGTTTTATATTCTCGTCTAATTGATGAAAAATATCCAAATTATAGTGCTGTTGTTCCTCACGATAATAATCAAACTTTAAGAGTTCAAAAAGAAGACTTATTAAATAGTATTAAAGCAACATCCATTGCAACCAATAAAAATACTAATCAGGTATCATTAAATCTTTCGAAGGGAGAGGTTTATTTAAGAAGTGTTAATCAACCTGAAAGTAAAACAGTCTATGCTCCCTTAAAAAGTGCAGAATATGATGGAGAAGATATTTCTATTGGATTTAATTCAATCTATTTAAAAGAGGCTATTTCAAATTATCCATCTGATCAAGTGAATTTTACATTTAAAGATAATTTGTCAGCTACTCTTCTTTTACCAAATACAGATAAGAACAATATTACAATTTTATTAATGCCTGTGAGGATAAATGAATAAAAAAAATAATTACGGCGCAGAAAAAATTTCGGTTTTAAAGGGCTTAGAAGCTGTTAGAAAAAGACCAGCAATGTATATTGGAGATGTTGGGAAAAGAGGATTTCATCACCTTGTTAATGAAGTTGTAGACAATAGTATTGATGAGGCTTTAGCTGGTTTTTGTACAAAAATAATTGTAACAATCAAAAAAGATGGATCAATTGCGATTGAAGATGATGGAAGAGGAATACCTGTTGATATACATAAAGAAGAAGGAATTCCAGCCCTGCAGGTTGTTATGACGGTTTTACATGCAGGAGGAAAATTTGATAAGGATACATATAAAGTTTCAGGGGGATTACATGGAGTGGGGGTTTCTGTAGTTAATGCTCTATCAGAAAATTTAATTGCAGAAGTACACAGAGACGGATTTGTCTATAAACAAGAATATTCTATAGGAGCTCCAAAGGGCCCAGTAGAAAAAATTGGAAAAACGGACAAAAGAGGAACAATCATTACCTTTACACCAGATTCAGAAATATTTAAACACACAGGATTTGAAGAAGAAATCATTAAAATAAGGCTCAAAGAACTAGCTTATTTAAATAAAAACCTTACAATTATTTTAATTAACGAAAATACAGAAGAAGAAGATATTACATTTCATTTTTCAGGTGGACTTTCAGATTTTGTAAGATATTTAGATGGAGATGAAGATCTAATACACAACGAAGTAATAACTGTTTCTAAAGAAGATGGAGAAGTTCCTGTAGATGTTGCTTTTAGATATAGTACAAGCTACAACAACAATATTTTTTCCTTTGTTAATAATATTAATACAATAGAAGGAGGAACACACCTTTCTGGGTTTAGATCTGCCCTAACTCGATCACTAAATAATTATGCAAATAAAAATGATTTAATAAAAACAAAAAAGAATGAAAAATTTTCTTTATCTGGAGATGACTTTAGAGAAGGTTTAACAGCGGTAATATCTGTTAAAGTACAAGAACCTCAATTTGAAGGACAAACAAAAACAAAGCTTGGAAATGGAGAAATTAAAGGGATTGTTGATGGAATCCTTTATGATGGAATACAAGCATTTTTAGAACAAAACCCTTCGACAGGAAAAAGAATTATTGAAAAAGCGGCAGAAGCTGCGCGCGCAAGAATTGCAGCAAAAAAAGCAAGAGAACTTGTGCGAAAAAAATCATCAATTGGGTCTTTACCAGGAAAGCTTGCAGACTGTTCAAACAAAGATCCTCTTCAGTGTGAACTATTCCTTGTTGAGGGAGACTCTGCCGGAGGAACAGCAAAACAAGGAAGAGATAGAAGAATTCAGGCAATACTTCCTCTTAGGGGAAAGGTTATTAATTCAGAAAAGGCACGAGAAGATAAACTTCTTTCAAACAACGAAATTCAATCAATTATTACAGCAATTGGAGCAGGATTTGGAGAAGGAGAAGATGACCCAAACAGTTTTGATTTAGAAAAATTAAGATATCACAAAGTAGTAATTATGACAGACGCAGATGTTGATGGGAGCCACATTAGAACCCTTCTCCTTACATTTTTTTGGAGAAAAATGAAAAAACTTGTTCAGGAGGGACACGTATATATGGCAATGCCCCCTCTTTATAAAATAAAACAAGGGAAAAAAGAAAGATATGCCTACACAGATCAAGAAAGAGACGCTTTAATTTCGAGAATGGAGTCTGAAAATTCAACAACCAAGATAGACATCCAAAGATACAAGGGTTTAGGAGAAATGAATGCTGAACAGCTGTGGGACACTACAATGAATACAGAAACAAGAACCTTAATGCAGGTGACAGTAGACCACATTATGGAAGAAGAAACCAACGTAAGATTTAGAGAATTAATGGGAAGTGAAGTTGAACACAGAAGAAAATTTATAACCGAAAAAGCAAAGCTTGCAACCAACATTGACATATAAAATGGTAGATATAAACAGAGACAACATTGTAGACAAAGAACTGTTAAAAGAGCTAGAAGAAAGCTACTTAAACTATTCTATGTCAGTTATTATGTCGAGAGCCCTTCCAGATGCAAGAGACGGGCTAAAACCTGTTCATAGAAGAATTTTGTATGGAATGCACGAGCTTGGATGTCTTTGGAATAGGCCGTATAAAAAGTCGGCAAGAGTTGTTGGAGACGTTCTTGGTAAATATCATCCACACGGAGACTCTTCTATATATGATGCAATGGTTAGGATGGCACAAGACTTTTCAATGAGACACGAGCTTGTTCAAGGACAAGGGAACTTTGGATCTGTTGATGGAGACAGCGCTGCTGCAATGAGATATACAGAATCAAGAATGTCAAAAATTGGCGGAGAGCTTTTAAGAGACCTTGAAAAAGAAACGGTTAACTGGACAACAAACTTTGACGAAACCCTTAAAGAGCCAGAAGTTTTACCTGCTGTTTATCCAAATCTTTTAGTAAATGGATCAGAAGGGATTGCCGTTGGGATGGCAACAAAAATTCCACCACACAACTTATCAGAAACCGTTGAAGCTCTAATTGAACTTATTGAAAACCCAAAGGCGGACGTTGATGATCTTATGAAGCACATAAAGGGACCAGATTTTCCTACGGGCGGAAAGGTTTTGGGTTTACAAGGAATTAAGGACGCATATTCTACTGGAAGAGGGAAGGTAAAAATGCAAGGAACCGCATACACCGAAACTCCAGACAAAGGAAGAAGCAAGCTCATCATAACAGAAATTCCATATCAGGTTAATAAAGCAAACCTTGTAGAAAAAATTGCAGACCTATCCAGAGACAAAAAGCTAGAAGGGATTGCTGAAATAAGAGACGAATCAGACAAGGACGGAATGAGAATTGTTATAGAGGTTAAAAAAGACGCAGTTCCAGAGGTCGTTCTTAGTCAGCTTTATAAACAAACACAGCTAGAAGACACATTTGGAATAATTCTTTTAGCCCTTGTTGATGGAACTCCAAAAATTATGCAACTAAAGGAGTTTTTAAATCAGTTTTTAGAATTTAGACAAGAAGTTGTTATTAAAAGGACAGAGTTTGATCTGTCCAAAGCTGAAGACAGAGCACACATATTAGAGGGCTTAAAAATAGCCCTAAAAGATATCGACAAGGTTATAGAAACCATCAAAAAAAGCTCCGACCCTGCGTCGGCAAAAGAAGGCCTTGTTAAAAAGTTTAAGCTGTCAGAAAAACAGGCCCAAGCCATACTTGACATGAGACTACAAAGACTCACAGGGCTTGAAACCGAAAAGGTTATTAATGAATACAAAGAAATAATAAAGCTTATGGCCAAGCTAAAAGGAATATTAGATAGCAAACAAAAAAGAATGAAAATTATTAAAGAAGAGCTCCTAGACATTAAAGAAAGGTTTGGAGAGGAAAGAAGAACAGAGGTCATCGCAGAATACACAGCAAGAAGCATGGAAGACCTTATTGCAGACGAAGACGTTGTTTTAACAATTACTCACAACGGATATATTAAAAGAACAAACATTAACACATACAGAACCCAAAGGCGCGGAGGGAGAGGCGTTCAAGGGGCAGGGTCCAGAGAAGAAGACTTTGTTGAACACCTCTTTACAGCATCCACCCACAGCTATATTTTATTTTTTACAGACAAAGGAAAGTGTCATTGGGTAAAGGTTTATGACATTCCAGAGGGAGGAAGAGCCGCAAAAGGAAGAGCCGTTATAAACCTAATTGAGTGTGAGACTGATGAAAAGGTAAATGCATTTATAACAGTAAAAGATTTTGCTGATGACCACTATGTTGTTATGGCAACAGAAAAGGGAATTGTTAAAAAAACAAAGCTTTCAGCATACTCCCGCCCAAGAAAAAAAGGAATATATGCCGTAGAAATTAGAGAGGGAGACAAGCTTATTGAGGCAAGGGTTTCTACGGGAGAAAATGATATTTTAATTGGAACAAGAGATGGAAAATCTATAAGGTTTTCTGAACAACAAATACGACCAAGCGGAAGAAAAACAATGGGCGTTAAAGGAATAACTCTAAGCTCAAAAGACGACAGGGTTGTTGGAATGCTGCTAATTAAAAGAGAGGGAACCACGGTTCTTGTTGCAACAGAAAAAGGTTTTGGAAAAAGGACAGACATTTCTCAATACCGAGCCCAAAAAAGAGGCGGCAAGGGAGTGCTAACAATGAAAACGACAGACAAGGTTGGTAAAATGGTCACCATTAAAGAGGTTTTAGACACGGACGAGCTTATGATTATAACAACACAGGGGGTTTTAATTAGGCAGGCCGTTTCAAAAATAAGAGCAATTGGAAGAGCTACGCAGGGGGTTAAGCTTATAAACCTAGACAAAGGAGCGGCCGTAGCATCAATCACCCGAATTATTTCTGACGAAGAAAAGAAGGAAGAAGATCAGGATGAGTCAGATAAAAAAGAACCTAAAGAAGCTTAGAGAAAAAATTTTTAAAGACACAGCAAACGATGAAGTTAAGATTGTTGCTGTTACAAAAACCCGCTCCATAAACGAAATCAAAGAAGCCATTTCTTGTGGTGTCACATCTGTTGGTGAAAATAAAGTTCAAGAAGCAGAAAAAAAGTTCCAACAGCTAGGTGTTTCCGTAGAAAAAAGGTTTATAGGAAGGCTTCAATCTAACAAAATTAAAAAAGCAACAACCCTTTTTGATACAATAGACTCCGTGCACTCCTACCGGCTTGCAGAAAAAATCTCCAAACACTGCAAAACAACGCAAAAAAAACAAAGAATTTTAATACAGGTCAACACGGGGAAAGAGGAGTCCAAAAACGGTTTTTTAAAGAACGAAAAAAAAGAAATTCTAAAATGCTTTTCTCTTCAGGGCCTAATAGTTGAAGGCCTTATGACTGTTGGCCCAAACACACAAGACAAACAAAAAATAAAAGATGCATTTAAAGACCTAAGGATTCTTTTTTTGGAAATAAACAAAGAGCTTTCGAGCAAACAACAAATGACAGAGCTTTCAATGGGAATGAGTGACGACCTTTTAATTGCAATTCAAGAGGGGGCAACAGCGGTTCGCGTTGGAACAGCTATTTTTGGAAAAAGGAAAGAACATGCTTGATCTAAAACGGTGGTTTAACCGAAAACACTACCTTAGACTTTGGAACGTTGGCCCTCCCGGCCTTGTTTTTTCTGTTTTTGCTGTACACGGCCTCCACCGCCTAGAACAAACCCTTGGTCTAAAAACTTTTTCTATTGGAGAACAGTGGTTTTGGGCCCTGACAGCCCTGACAGCCCTTGATGCTCTTGTTCTTTTGTTTTGGGTTTTGTTTAGTCTTCCGCCAAAAAACAGAGGAAGAAAACTATCAAAAAAAGGAATATATGCCTTTATAAGGCACCCAATATATACGGTGATAATTTATCATATGCCTATTTTGTGCTCTCTTGTGTGGGGCTCTTTTTTGCTTTTATTCTTTTTGCCCCTTCACCACATAATTTGGGTAAAAATTGTTCAAAAAGAAGAAGAATACCTTATTGGCATTTTTGGGCAAGAATATTTAGATTACATGGACGAAGTTCCAAGGTTTATACCTTGGTTTTGAATTAAAAATTTTGTTTTTTAGCACTCGAAAGAACGCTTTCTAAAAAACTCAAATAACTAAAGGAAGACTATGAAAAATTTCATATTAATTTTAACACTTATCACAGGAATAACAATGTCCCAAGAAAAACACTATGGTTTTGAATTTGTCAAAGAGTCCGGCGGAATTCAGGAGTACAAAATGACATCAAATGGGCTCACCGTTTTGCTAAAAGAAGATCACAGCGCCCCCGTTGCAACCTTTATGGTTACCTACAACGTTGGATCAAGAAACGAAGCAATAGGATACACGGGGTCTACCCACCTTCTAGAGCACCTAATGTTTAAGGGCTCCAGAAAGTTTAACACAGACAAAGGAAATTCTGTTTTTCAGCTCTTGCAGTCCCTGGGAGCCAGAATGAACGCCACCACCTGGCTAGACAGAACAAACTATTTTGAAACCGTTCCAAGCGAGCACCTTGAAACTGCAATCGAAATTGAAGCAGACAGAATGCGAAACGCATACATTAAAGAAGAAGACAGGCAGTCTGAAATGACAGTAGTAAGAAACGAGTTTGAAAGAGGGCAAAACAGCCCGTTTGGGGTTTTAGATGAGCACATTTGGGCTATGGCCTATATGGCGCACCCATACCACCACTCAACGATTGGCTGGAAATCAGACATTGAGGGGGTTTCAATAGAAAGGCTAAAAGAGTTCTATGACACATTTTATTGGCCAAATAACGCAACAGCAACAATTGTAGGAGACTTTCAAAAAACAGAAGCCCTTGCCATGGTTAAAAAACACTTTGGAAGAATAATGAAAAGTCGAAACGAAATTCCTGGCGTTTATACAGAAGAGCCAGAACAAGAAGGTCAAAGAAGAGTTATTTTAAAAAGAGCGGGGCAACAAGGTGTTGTTGGCGTTGCACACAAAACCCCTTCTGCAACCCACGAAGATGCACCGGCTTTTATAGTTTTGTCATCAATTCTTTCTTCTGGGAAAAACAGTAGGTTTTACAAAAAAATAACGGACGAAGGCCTAACAACAAGCGTTTTTATTTGGGACTCTCTCTTTAGAGATCCAGGCCTTTTTGCTGTTTATGCAAACCTAACCCCGGGAACAGACCACAAAACAGTGGAAGACATTATAATGTCCGAATATGAAGAAATAAAACAAAACGGCGTCACAAAAGAAGAGGTTGACAAAGCAAAAGCCCAGCTTGTTGCAAACATGAAGTTTCGCCAAGACGGATCATATATGGTTGCGGGAAGCCTTAATGAAGCTATTGCCTCTGGAGACTGGACGCTTTATACCACATACGAAGAAAGGGTTTCGGCAGTAACAGCAGAAGACATACAAAGCGTTGTTGAGAAGTATTTTCTTGAAGACCTAAGCACCGTAGGGCACTTTGTTCCCAAGTCTTCCGGAGCCCAAGGAGCGCGAAGGGGGCCTTCGAGCGCAACAGAGCTTGCAGAAATGAAGAAAAAATACTTTTCAACCGCAGAAGACAAGCAAGAAGGACTTCTTTTAGCTCAAATAGAAGACTCGGAGCCGGTAAGCGGAATTAGGCTTTTAACCCTAAAAAGAGGTTCAGGGGTTGTTACGTTTTCTGGAAGCTTTTTGGGCGGAGATGTCTATGCTCCAAGCACAAACCCAAGAGTTCCAGACGTGGTTGTTTCTATGCTTGACCAAGGAACAACAAAAAGCTCAAAGTTTGAAATCAGCAACAAGCTTGAAAATGTCGGCGCAAGGCTTAGCTTTTCAAACGGAAAAGCAAGAGTTGGTTTTGGCGGAAAGTCTTTATCAGAAGACATGAGCCTTGTTATTGGTCTTTTGGCGGAGCAACTTAGGCTCCCCGCCTTTGATAGCGAAGAGCTAGAAAAAACAAAAAGCAGACTAATAACGGGTTACAAAAAAAGCAAGGAAAGCACCAGGGGAAACGCCTTAAACAGCATGCTGAAAAACTTTTATCCTTCTGGACACCAAAACGCTGCAGATGATCCGGAAGTTTCAATTCAGCACATAGAAAACATTACAGCAGGCGCCCTTAAAAAATATCATGAAGAAGCATATGGCACGGGCAGTATGGTTTTTGTTGCTGTTGGAGACGTAAGCCACGATGAACTGTCAAACCTACTAAAAGAAAGCTTTGGAGACTGGAAAACATCGCCTCTTTCTGACAAAAAAGAAGAAAAAAGAGGGTCAAGGTCCGGAGGAAAAACATATGTTACAATGGAAGACAAAACCAGCACAGACTTTTTGGTTGGGATTCCCGTTGGAATAACCAGAGACCACCCAGACTATAGACCCCTTTATATTGCTAGCTATATTTTGGGAGGGAACTTTTCAGGAAGGTTGATGCAAACGGTTCGCGTAAAAGAGGGCCTAACATATGGAATTCGTTCTAGCATGTCAGGGTTTTCAAACGACAACGACGGCTATTGGTATGTTGGGGGTACGTTTGCTCCACAGCTTCTTTCTAAGGGAGAGAGCTCCACTCTAAGAGAAATTAAAAAGTGGGCCAAAGACGGCGTTACCCAAAAAGAGCTCGACATTGCAAAAACCACACTAACAGGGTCTTATAGAGTTGGTTTTGACACAACAGGCGGTCTTGCTGGGGGGATTCTTAGCGCGGTTGTTGATTGGGGAGACCTGTCATACGTTGACAACCAACCAGACAAAATTAATGCTGTAACGCTAGACGAAGTAAACAACGCAATTAAAACATATATTTCTGTTGAAGACCTTTATCAGGTTGCGGCAGGAAGCGTTGATGAAAACGGAGAACCGCTAGAAAAAGAATAGCATTCATGATTAGGGCTATTTTAGCATGTGACGAAAACGGGGGAGCAAGCAAGGGAGGAACTCTCCCCTGGCCAAAGAATACAAAAGACTTGGCTTGGTTTAAAGAAAACACAAGCAACAGCACAGTTGTTATGGGGTCGAAAACTTGGAAAGACCCTCTTATGCCCTGGCCCCTTCCCAACAGAAAAAATGTTCTTGCAACATCTCGGAAGGAAGACTTTCCGGGAGCAGACGCCTATATTCAGGGAGATCTGTGCTCCGAAATAAAAAAACTATCCAAAGAAGAAAAAGTTTGGATTATTGGGGGAATAAATATTCTTGAACAAACCCTAGAAATTGTTGAAGAGCTCTATTTGAGCAGAATAAAAGGAAAACATAATTGCGATGGGTTTTTGCCCCTAGAAAAAATAAAAATGATGTTTGAAAAAACCTGGACCGAAAAACACAAAACTGTCGAATTCCAAATTTGGAAAAAAAGGACACAAGGTTGAAACAATATCTTAGCGCGCTAACACACATTCTTGAAAAAGGAAAAGACAGGGAAGACAGAACGGGAGTTGGAACTCGGGGCGTTTTTGGCTATCAAATGCGCTTTAACCTAAAAGAAGGGTTTCCTGCGGTGACCACCAAAAAACTAGCCTGGCGTAGCGTGGTAAGCGAGCTTATTTGGTTTTTAGAGGGAGGGACAGATGAAAGAAGGTTGGCAGAAATACATTTTGGGAAAAACAGAAAAGACCTCCACGAAAAAAACACAATTTGGACAGCAAACGCAGACAAACAAGGAAAAGCTTTAGGATATGTTAATACCCCAGAGGAAAAACAGCTTGGGCCAGTATATGGAAAACAGTGGAGATCTTGGGGAAAAGAAAATGACGGGGTTGACCAGATAAAAAAAATCATCAACGACATTGAAAAAGACCCCCACAGCAGAAGACATCTTGTAAGCGCATGGGATGTTGAAAAAATTGACCAAATGGCTCTCCCTCCATGCCACACAATGTTTCAGTTTTATGTTCAAGGCGGAGATCTGAGCTGCCAGCTTTATCAAAGAAGCGCAGACATGTTTTTGGGTGTTCCCTTCAACATTGCGTCGTATAGTCTCTTAACCCACATGCTTGCTCAAATATTGGGCCTCAAGCCAGCCGAGTTTATTTGGACTGGCGGAGACTGCCATATTTATAAAAACCACTTTACCCAAGCAGAGGAACAAACAAAAAGAAAGCCCAAGCCCTCTCCAACCCTGCTAATGCCAAAGATTAAAAAAATAGAAGATATACTATGCTCAACCCCAAAAGATTATAAGCTGCTTGACTATAGTCCGATGGAGAGTATAAAGGCGCCAATGGCCGTTTAAAAAATGAACACAACACAAAAAACTACAATTTTTATAGTTATCGCTGTTTTTTTAGCGCTTCTTTTCTTTAAGAGCTACACCAAGCCATCAGAGCTTGTTTATAACGGAACGATCGAAACAACAGAGATTGAACACCCCGTTAATGTTTATTTTGATGAATATGGTGTCCCAAGCGTTTTTGCAGAAACAGACGAAGACATGTTTTTTGTTGCGGGGTATATTGGGGCAAGAGACCGCCTTTTTCAAATGTCTTTTATGAAATATGCCTACAAAGGACAGCTTTCCAAGGTTTTAAATGACACGCTTTTTGTTGAAGACAAGTTTTTAAGAACCCTTGGGTTTGAAAGAATTGCGGAAAAAAGCTTAAACAAAATGCCACCAGAAATTATCAAAAACCTTCAAAAAACTTGCGACGGAATAAACGCATATATTAAAACGCTTTCACCAAAGGAGTTTCCCCTTGAGTTTAGGTTAATAGGGATAGACGAACTACCAACCTTTGAACCAAAAGACATTGCTGGGCTATCAACGATGATGGCTTGGGAGCTCCAGGGCGGTTGGGACTCAGAACTTTTCTTTGGAGCTCTTCAAGAGACCCTTGGAGAAGAGCATTTATCTGATATTATGCCAAGCTACAAAAATGAGTACCCAACAATAGCGAACACGGAAAACATTCTTCTGGGGGCATATAAAGAATATGCGTTCAAAACAAAAAAATTACGAAAGACACTTCAGACGGACAAAACGGGCTATGGGTCTAACGCTTGGGTTGTTTCTGGGAAAAAAACAAGCACCGGAAAACCTCTTTTAGCGAACGACCCCCACCTGGCCCTAAACCTTCCTCCTTGGTGGTATGAAATAAGGCTTAAGGGGGCGTCATATAGTTTTGGTGGTTACGGCCTATACGGCTTTCCTCTTCCCGTTATTGGAAACAATGAAAACATCGCCTGGGGGTTTACAAACGTTATGACAGACGATATGGACTTTTATGTTGAAACCTTAAATGAAGATGCCACAAAATACCTTTTTGATGGAAAATGGAAAGACATTGTTGTTAAAAAAGAAAAAGCATTGCTCAAGTCTGGAAAAGAAAAAGAAATTATCATTAGGTCAACGCACAGGGGCCCAATCGTTTCTTCTATTCACCCTCACGCAAAGAATAAAAAAGCAATTTCTTTTAGATGGACAGAGTTTGATGCTTTTGATGAAACAACAGCTCTTTTTAAAATAGCACAAGCAAAAAACTGGACAGAGTTTTCAGAGGCAAGCAAAACATTTGGGGCGCCGGGACAAAACTTAACCTACGCAGACACAGAAGGAAACATTGGCTGGAGACCTGGGGCAAAAATTCCAATAAGAAACGGCGCTGAAACGCTGCTCCCCTTTGATGGAACAACCAGCAAACATGATTGGAGGGGCTATGTTCCTTTTGAAGAGATGCCTTTTTTGTTAAACCCTGAAAAAGGATATATTTCTAATGGAAACAACAAGACAATCGACGATTCCTACCCTTATTATATATCTAAATACTGGGCAGATCCAAGCAGGGCACAACAAATTGAAAAAAGAATTGACGCAATTATAAACGACAAAAGAAAAATAGAGGTTGTTGATATGATGGACATTCAAAACGACATCACATCCCCCTTTGCAAAAGAAATAAACGAAACAATCTTGTTTTTAATAAAGGACGAAGAAACTGAAAAATTTCAAAAAACAGTGGACCTTTTAAAGGGGTACAACGGCGTAGAGGCTGCAGATTCACAGGCGACACTAGCCTTTCACACCCTCTATCTTAGGTCTCTAGAAAACATTTTTTCTGATGAGCTAGAAAAAATTGACAAAGAAGCAATGAACACCCTGTTAGACTTAAAGTCAATAACCTCTTTTGCCATTAGAAAAGCTCTTTCAAAAAACGGGTCTGTATGGACAGACAATATTAATACCCCAAACAAAGAAACTATTCAAGACATATTAATGCTTTCTTTAGAAGAAACACACAAAAGCATCAAAGGACAAACCTGGGGGGACGAACACACAGTAACATTCAAGCACAGGCTTGATAATGACCCCCTTGTTAAAAAGCTTATAAAACTTAGCGTTGGTCCCTTCCCAATGTCAGGGTCTGGCTGGGCCCCAAGAGCGGCAAGCTACCAACAAAGAAAGCCATTCAAGGTCACTTCGGGAGCTTCAATGAGACGCATAATTGACCTGTCAAACCTTGATAATGGTTTTAGCGTTTTACCCACGGGACAATCCGGACTTTTTGGCTCGCCACACTATAAAGACCAGACAAAGCTTTACAACGGAGACAAGTACAAACCATTTCGTTTTTCTAGAGGAGTTATAAAAAAAGAATCAAAAAACAAGCTTTTGTTTGTGCCAAAATAAGAATTATTTGTTAACAAAAACAACTTTGCCAACAACTCCTCTTTCAGCAATTGCTTTAATTGAGCCAACTGCCTCTTTCATTGGAACGGCCTTAGATACAAAGGGCCTTATTTTTCCGCTGGCGAGAAGCCTGCCAAGCTCTATAAGGTTTTCTACATTAGCTTTTGGCTCTTCTGCTTGAAACCTTCCAATAAAGACCCCAGAAACCTGACACCCCTTTAACAACATTAGGTTGGCCGGGAAAACAGGAATTTCTCCTGCCGCAAACCCAACAACCAAATAAGTGCCTTTCCACCCAATTGATCTTAGCGCAGGAACAGCATAACAGTCTCCAACCGGGTCATAAATAATGTTGTATCCGCCTTTTTTGCTTTTTGCTTTGAGCTCTTTTCCAAAAGAAACCTGTGCCTCTTTGTCTAGTTTTTTTGTTCCATATATAACAACATCGTCTGCGCCATGCTTGCGGCAAAGCGCCGCCTTCTCCTCTGTTGAAACCGCAGCCACAACGCGAGCACCATATGCTTTTGCTAGATCAACGGCTGCAAGCCCAACGCCGCCAGCTGCACCCAAAACCAAAACCTCATCACCTGCTTTAATGCCAGCTCTTTGTTTTAATGCCAACAAGCTTGTGCTATAAACCATAAACATTCCACCAGCCACATCAAAAGGAAGCTCTTTTGGCAAAGGGAAAACCAAGGTTTCCGGAACAACAATTTTTTCAGCAAAAGCCCCAAACCCCTTAAAAAAAGAAACCCTGTCCCCAACACTAAAAGACGAAACATTTTTTCCTATGTCAGCTATGGTGCCTGCCCCTTCATGTCCAGGAGAAAAGGGTAAATCGGGCCTAAACTGATAAAGGCCCTGAACAATTAAGTTATCCGGGTAGTTTAGCCCAGCTGCCTTTACATCAATAACAACCTCGTTTTCTCCTGCAATAGGATCTGGGACCTCTTCCCAAGAAAGGTCATCAACAGCAGCAAACTCTTTACATACAATTGCTTTCATAGTTTTTTCCTCTAGTGTTTAAAAACCCGCGTTCCTGTAAAAACCATAGAAATTTTGTGTTCATCGCACGCCTCTATTACCTCTTGGTCTTTTATTGATCCTCCGGGCTGTATAACGGCCTTTATTTTATGCTTTCCCATTAAATCAATTGAGTCCCTAAAAGGAAAAAACGCATCAGAGGCAAGAACCGCCCCGACAGGAACCTTGGTTTTTGTTAGTGCATACTTTACAGCATCAACTCGACTTGTTTGTCCTCCAGAAATGCTAATAATTTTTTTGTTATGTGCCACAACAATTGCATTTGACTTTGCGTGCTTTACTGTTTTCCAAGCAAGAAAAAGGGTAGAAAGCTGCATCTTTGTTGGAGATTTTTTTGTAACAGTTTCTAGAGCTCCCCCTTTTAACCTTGAAAGGTCTGTTTCTTGTATAACCCAGCCACCTGCAATTTCTTTTCCAAAAGATTTTTTTGGTTTATACCTTGGAAGAGCAAGGACGCGCAAATTTTTCTTTTTTGAAAAAAGAGACAGGGCATCAATATCAAAACTTGGCGCAACAATAATTTCAAAAAAAACCTTGTTTAGCTCTTTTGCTGTTGAAAGGTCACATTTTTTATTCATTGCAACCACCCCACCAAAAGCAGAGAGAGGGTCTACTCGCAAAGCATTTAAAAAGGCCTCTCTTGAATGTTTTCCGACGCCAACACCACAAGGAGAACCGTGTTTTACAATCACGCAGGAAGGTTTTTTAAACTCGTGCAGGCACAAAAGCGCCGCATCCCCATCCAAAAAATTATTATAAGACATTTCTTTTCCTTGAACTTGTTTTGCTTGTGGCAAACCAAAAGAGTCATGCTTTTCTTTTAAAACAAAAGCCTTTTGGTGTGGATTCTCTCCATATCTTAAGTGTAGCGCCGCAGACTCAAGCTCTGTTGATATTGTGCGGTCATAAGAAGCACAATGGTCAAAAGCTTTTCCTGCCAGCTTTAATCGATTTTTTTCATCTACTCCACCACCACCAATTAATTTTTGTATTTTTTTATAGTCTTTTGGGTCAACAACAACTGAAACCCACTTGTTGTTTTTTGCTGCGGATCGAATCATTGTTGGCCCGCCAATGTCGATATATTCAACCTTTTCTTCAAGAGAAGCCCCTTTGTTTTTTGTTATAGACTCAAAAGGATAGAGGTTGCACACAACAAGGTCAATCCAGCCTATTTTGTTCTTTTTAGCCTCTTCTTTATCAGTGTCTCTTTGTCCCAAAATTCCCCCAACAATTTTTGGGTGCATAGACTTTACTCTTCCCCCAAAAATTTCAGGAAACCCGGTTAGGCTTGAAACAGAAAGAACAGGAATCCCCGCGCCCTTTAGGGTTTTTGCCGTTCCTCCTGTAGCAACGATTTTAATTTTTTTCTTTTTTAAAAACTTCCCAAAAGGAATAAGGCCTGACTTGTCAGAAACAGATAAAAGAGCAGTTTTTGGCATTATTTTATTGTTCATTTTTTTTCCAACCCTGTATTGCCTCTACAAACGCTTCCCCTTCGAGCTTTTGAACCCTTTCTTTTAAAGAGTCAATCGTGTCGCCCTCTAAAACAGAACACCTTTTCTGAACCAAAACTGGCCCTTCGTCAACTTGTTCGGTTACAAGGTGAATGGTACAGCCGGTTTCTTTGTCTCCGGATTTTAAGACCTGTTGGTGAACGTCTTCGTTCATTCCGCCAGCGTACTTTGGCAGCAAGGAAGGGTGCACATTTATAATTTTTCCACTCCACTCCGAAACAAAGACGCCAGAAAGAATTCTCATAAAGCCAATTAACAAAATCAAATCTACCTCTTTTTCTTTCAACCTTTCAGAAATTTCTTTATCAAAAGACTCCCTGCTTTTGTTTTTGTGATCAACAAAAAAAGAATCAATACCGTGCTCTCTTGCCTTTTCTAATATAAGAGCCTTTTTGTTGTTGCTGGCCACCAGCTCAACAGAAGCATCAAGATGACCGTCTTTGATTGCCTCCAAAACTGGCAGCAGATCAGTGCCGTTTGTTGACCCTAAAACGCCAAGACGAATCATTGGCGGACCTTTTTCATATTATCTATTCTTTTTTGTATTAGGCCCCTTGTTCCAATGTCTTTTCTGTGAAAAAGTTTTCCAGAAACGCTTTGAATTCCCGCTTCAGCAACCCGTTCTGCCTCCTCAACCGTTTTTTCTATTCCAATATAAGCAGCAGTTCTTGACCCTGTTGCAAAAACCTCGCCACCCGCTTCTTTTACAGCAGCAAAAAATAAACTTTGATCGCCTGTGTCTGTGTAAGATATTTTAAAGTTTTTTTCAGGGGAACCTGGGTACCCGCTTGGAACAGCGTACTTACAAACGGTTGCTGCTCTTTCAAAATCAACGGGCAGCAAGCTTAAAGTTTCATTAATAATGTGGTCACAAACATCAATAAAATCAGTTTTTAGAACTGCTAAAACATTCATAGCCTCTGGGTCGCCAAGCCTAGCGTTGTATTCTATAACCTTTACACCGCTTTTTGTTGCCATAAAACCCCCATACAAAATCCCCTTAAACTTTTCGCCGGTTATATTTTTTAGCTCTTTCAAAACAAGCTCATTTGTTTTTTGTGCATCCAAAACCTCTTCTTCAAAAAGAAAGGGAAGAGAGTGGTTTTCAAAAGAATACGTTCCCATCCCGCCAGTATTTGGCCCAACGTCTCCCTCAAAAGCTCTTTTGTGGTCTTGCACAACGGGCATGTGTGCGCAGCTTTCACCGTCACAGAAACTCATCAAGGAAAACTCTTCACCAACAAGCTTTTCTTCTACCAAAAAAGAGCCCCCGGTATTTATAATTTCTTTGCAGAAACTCAAAGCATCTTCTATAGAGCACAGATGTTCTCCTGAAATTTTTACACCCTTTCCCCCCATTAAGCCGTCATGTTTAACAACATAGTTTTCGTTCAACTCCCTTAAAAAGCTTTCAACCCCCTTGGTTGAGTTAAACTCTTTTCTTTTTGGGTTTTTTTCTTTGTAACAACCATCCAAAATTTTTCTAGCAAAAGACTTGCTTGTTTCAATCTTTGCAACGCTTTTTTTGGGGGCAACACAAGGAATCCCTTCTTTTTCTATATCATCAACAAGGCCGTCCTCTAGGGGGTTTTCTGGACCAACAACAACAAAGTCGGCCCCAGAGCTTTTTGCTATACCAACAATTTCTTTGTTGTTGGAAAGGGAAACACAAAAATATTCTTCACACAGAGAAGAAATGTGTGGGTTTTTGGTAGGGCTGGCACAAAAAAGAGCAGAGTCGTGTCTACTTGTTTTAATTTTTCTTGCAATAGCAACCTCTCTTGCTCCAGAACCAACTAAAAGAATTTTTTTCATGACTTTCGGGACAAATCAGACCTGTTTTTTTCTAAGCTTTCCAAAAACTCTTTTGAAATTTTTCCCGCGCAATACTCACCAGAAAAAACAGAATCTTCAAAACTTGTAATTTTTGGGTTTCCCGCATGAGCAGCCATTCTTAGGGCATCAAGATCTTGATAAATCAACTCATCCGCGCCAATAAACCTTTTAACCTGGTTTTCTGTTTTGCCGTGAGCAATCAGTTCAGACGTTGCTGGCATATCAATCCCATAAATATTTTGATATCTTACAGGTGGAGCAGCAGAAGCAAAGTAAACCTTTTTTGCTCCTGTTTTCTTAACCATTTCTATGATTTTTTTTGAAGTGTGGCCCCTAACAATTGAGTCGTCAACCAACAAAACATTCTTGTCTTTAAACTCAATTTCAATTGGGCTTAATTTGTGTTTTACCGATCGTTTTCTAACGCTCTGTCCGGGCATTATAAAGGTTCTGCCAATATAGCGGTTTTTAATGAACCCCTCTCTATATTTTACCCCCAAGTGGTACGCAACCTGCATTGCTGCGGTTCGGCTTGTGTCTGGCACCGGCACAACAACATCAATATCCAACATAGAGTAATCTTTTTTTATTTTTTCACCAAGATAGTCTCCCATCCTCAGTCTTGCTTTGTGAACAGATATGGAATCAATTATAGAGTCTGGTCTTGAAAAATAAACAAACTCAAACAAGCAGGGTTTATGCTCTGTGCTTTTTATGCACTGTTTTTTGGTTAGCCCTCCTTTTTCATCAATAATCACAGCTTGTCCGGGGGAAACGTCACCAACAAGCTCATAGTTAAGCGCATTGAGAGCTGAGCTTTCTGATGCAACCATATAGCTGTTTTTTTGTTTTCCCAAAGCAAGCGGGCGAATCCCGTTTGGGTCTCTAAAAGCCACAATACCAACCCCGGCGACGAGAGCAACAACAGCATATCCGCCTTCACAAACAGAAAAAACATTTTTTAAGGCATCAAAAACATGTTTTTTTGTAAGAGTTTTAAAGTTTGTTTTATAAAGCTCATAAGCCAAAAGGTTTAATAAAACCTCAGAGTCTGATTCGGTGTTAAATTGACAAAAATGGGTTTTTAATAAGTCCTTTTTTATTTTATCGCTATTGGTTAGCGTTCCGTTGTGTGCCAAACAAATGTTAACAGGGTTTGCAGAATAAAACGGCTGCGCTTCGTCTGAGCTGTCGCACCCCGCTGTTGGATATCTAACGTGGCCAACGCCAATATTTCCATCAAGATTTAGGGCTTCTTCGGTTTTGAAAACCTCTGTTACGACACCAAGGTTTTTGTATAAGGACATGTGTTTTTTGTCCCAAGTACAAATGCCGGCCGCATCTTGCCCCCGATGTTGAACTTGAATAAGGCCGTCGTAGATTTCACCAGCTACATTTTTATTTTTATGATATATACCAACTATTCCGCACATATCTAATATTTTTTGAGAATTTTTTCAATCTCACCCAGATACGTAGAAGGAGAAAGGTTGATAAGAGCGCCCTTATCTTCGCCGCTTAAGTCTAGCGCTTCCACCAATTCTATATATTTTTCTTTATCGAGCACTTTTCCTCGAGTGATTTTTTTTATTTTTTGATAAGCTTTTTTATCACCACTTTTTCTTAATATGGTTTGAACAGCCTCTGCAAGAATGCTCCAATTATTTTCTAGCTCAACATTGAGCTGGCTTTTGTTTGGCTTAATTCTTTGTAGCCCCCTATTTATGTTTTTATACGACAGCACACTGTGTCCGAGCGCCGTGCCAATATTGCGGAACAGAGTGCTTCCGCTTAAGTCTCTTTGCAGCCTTGATCTGCACAGTCGCGTAGACAAAAAGCCTAAATTTGTATTGGCTATTTCTAGGTTTCCTTCAGCATTTTCAAAGAAAATAGGATTAATTTTGTGAGGCATTGTGCTAGAACCAACCTCTCCAGATTTATTTTTTTGTATAAAAATGTTTCTTTCAATATAAAGCCACATGTCCACGCTCATGTCAGTTAATATGTTGTTTATTCTTATAATGGTGTGTAATAGCTCCGCTAGCGCGTCATTAGATTCAATTTGTGTGGTGATTGGGTTGCTTTCTAAGCCAAGAGACGACATAAATTTTTTTGAAAAACCGAGCCAGTTTTCTTTTGGAAAAGCAACTTTATGTGCTGCAAACGTTCCCGTTGCTCCAGAGAACTTTGCTAACAAGCGCACCTTTTTAATTTGTTGAGTTTGCCTCTCCAACCTTGAATGAAAAACGGCTAGCTCTTTTCCAAGCGTTGTAGTGGTTGCTGGCTGTCCGTGAGTTAAAGACAGCATAGAAAGAGCCTTTGTTTTGGCTACTGTTTTTTTCAAAGAAGAAGAAACAATAGATAAAGAGTTAAAAACAGGGCCTTCAATTGCGCCTCTAATCATTAATGAATATGCTACATTGTTTATATCTTCTGACGTAAGCCCAAAGTGTACCCATGGAACCAAGTCTTCTGAAATGTTTTCCACTTTTTCTGACAAATATTCTACCACAGCATTGACATCATGTTTTGTCTTTGATTCAATTCTTTTGATAGCATTATATTCTTTTTGGCCAAAATTTTTATAAATGTCCGTCAGCGCTTTTTTGTTTTTTGTGCTAACAGAAACCCTCTTTTTTAAAGAGGCCGTTTCTGATAAGAAAATTAAATATTTTATTTCCACATAAAGACGAAAACGCATCAAAGCTTGTTCTGAGAAATAGTCATTAAGCTCTTGGGTTTCTTTTTTATATCTGCCGTCTAATGGGGAAATGCTGCTCATAAGCTGTCAACGTTTAACACCCTGTAAACAGCCAAAGCACAGTTTCCAGGATCTAGAACAGTTAAAACAGGCGTGTTGCTTGGCATTTGTAGGGTTGAGTGAATGTTAATGCTCATATCAACCTTGTCTTGAAATGGAGGACAGGCAAAGGTTGGCTTTTCTGTGTTTGCTGCAGTAAAGCCAGACAAAGCATTAGATCTCCCGGCAATAGTAATAAACGCAACCCGTTCGCCTTTTTGGTAAGACCTGATAATTTCTAAAACCTTTTCAGGGTTTTTGTGGGCAGAAGCAACGTGTTGTTCAAACGCAACACCAAGATTGCTTAGCGCAGATGTAATTTTTTCAGCGTGGGGCATGTCAGACTCAGAGCCCATAATTAAAACAGCCTTCATAAAACCTCCTCAATATTGTTTGATATTCTTTGGTTAATCTTTTCTAGATTTGGAAATTCAAATTTTTTACCTGTTATTAGTTCATATAACAATATATACCTTGCAGACAGCTCAACAACCAGATCATCCGGAGCGTCTGGTAGCACTTCATCATTATAGGGGTCGCAGTTTTTTGCAAACCACAGCCTTAAAAATTCTTTGTCTATATTTTGTGGTTCTTCGCCCACACCAATTCGTTCTTGGTATGTTTTTTCTATCCAATACCTGCTTGAATCTGGCGTGTGAATCTCATCTACAAGCTTAATTTTTCCATCACCACCCCGTCCAATTTCATATTTTGTGTCTACCAAAATTAAACCATTTTCTTTAGCCACCCCTTGTCCATATTTGAACAAGTCCAGGCTCATTTTTGCCGCAACATTAAAATCTTCTTCGGTCATCAGGCCTAAATCAATAATTTCTTTTTTAGAAACCGGCTTATCATGAACCTTGTCTTTTGTTGTTGGCGTTAACATTGGTTCACTAAGCCTGTCATTCTTTTTTAGCCCCTCAGGGAGGCTGTTCCCGCAATACTCTCTTGCTCCGCCGCTATAAACCGTCCACAGGGAGGTGTCTGTAGTGCCCGTAATGTATCCACGAACAACAAACTCTACAGGAAAAACGTCACACTTTTCTACAAGAGACACGTTTGGATCAGGGACAGAAATTAAGTGGTTAGGAAACATATCTTTTGTTTGTTCAAACCACCACGCACTAACCAAATTAAGGACCGCGCCCTTATATGGAATTGCAGCTAACACCCGATCAAAAGCGCTTTGTCTGTCTGTAGAAACCATCAACACCTTATTTTCTAAAAAATAAGCATCACGAACTTTTCCAACTTTTTTATTTGGGGCGTTAATTTTGGTGTCCTGAAGTGTATTTTTCAGGTTTTCTTGAATCTGATTATAATATTTTTTATCAATATTCATTACAGACCTGTGAAATTGGATTGAACAAGATATGACTATTTAAAATTAAATCCACGTCTTTTTTTAGCCGCGCTTTTTCAGAGTTGATTTCCCAAACAATGCCTTTCTGAACGCTTTTAATTTCTTTAAACCCAAACCTTTTTTGTAAAACATCTTTTATTTTTCTACCATCTATGTTTTCTTTTTCCCTCACCAGAAACCTTTTTATATTTTCCTGTTTTTCAGGAGACGCAACAAACTCTTTGTTTGGATTAAAAAGCACATCGGTTTTGTACACTTCTTTTAAGTCCAGGTCTCCATCTACCTCTATTTCGAAATGAAGATATTTTTTTACCTTTGTTTTCCCTCCAAGATTTTGAACGCACTTTTCCACAGAACTAGCTTCGTTGTCTGCGATAACCATTGATATTAAAAGCTCTTTTGTTAAGGGCTGTTTTTTAAAAGGGAAGACCTTAATTTTTTTTGCCGAATATTTTAAAGCTTTGTAGCTAAAGACTTCTTCTTTTTTTAGAAAGCTATACATGGCCCTAAAAATTGAATCTCCTTCTCCGTTGATTGTTCTTTCTGGGTGAGGCATAATGGCCATAACGTTGCCAGCAGCATTTCCAAGCGCAGCAATGTTTTCTATTGAACCGTTTGGGTTGGTTGGGAAGTTGTTATCTATTTTACCTTCGGCTGTGCAATACCTATAATTAATCAGACTTTTTTCTTTAACAAGACCTAATATTTCTTTTTCCATTACAAAGCGCCCCTCTGCATGTGCTATTGGCACACAAAGCGGAGCACCGTCTTTTTCAATAAAAGCAGAAACGCTTTTTTGGTTAGCTTGAATGTGGCACCACCTATTATAGTATCCTGTCCCTACAATTTGATTTTTTTTGATGCGCTTGTTTTCGGTTAAACCAACAATAGTATCAAATTTTTTATTGCCTGGCACTATTCCAGACTCAACCAAGATTTGTGCCCCATTGCAGATTCCTAGCAAAGGTTTTCCCATCCCCACTTCTTTTTTGAGTTGATCCATAATTGGTTCTAGCGATGCAATAATTCCAGAACGCGATCGATCTTCGTATGAAAAGCCTCCTAAAATAATATAGCCATCATAGTTTTTTAGTTTTTCAAAAGACTCGTTCCAAAAATGTGGAACAGCAACCATGTGGTTTCGCTCAATTGTGGCCACCGTTTCAGTCTCCGTGTTGGACCCCGGAAACTGTACGTATGCTATTTGAGGCCTACTGTTCATTTAGATATACTTTTTGTGATGCATCTTTTATAACCCGGCCAATTTCGACACAACCATCATTTTTTAATAGCTCCATAATATTTTCTTTGTTGTTGGCCCCAACAATAAAAACAAGACCAATTCCCATGTTAAAAGTTCGATAAAACTCCTCGTTTTTTAAGTCAAGCGCCTTGTTCAGAAAGTCAAAAATAGGAATTTTTTTCCACCGACCAATATCAATCTCAACGGATAAGCCGTTTGGCAATATTCGCGGGACATTATCTATAAGCCCCCCTCCTGTGATGTGTGCCACGCCCGCTATATTTTGTTTTTTTTCTACTAAATCATTAATAATAACACTGTAGTTTTTATGTGGGGCCAACAAAACCTCTCCAACGGTGGAGGTATGGCCAGGTAACAGATCGGTTACTTTTAAAGAAAGCGTTTCAAACATTAGTTTTCGTGCCAGAGAATATCCATTAGTGTGTAAGCCGTTGGAAGGAAGCCCCAAAACAACATCACCGCTTTTTATTTTTGCTCCATCAATAATGTCTTTTTTTTCTATAACCCCCGTTGCAACCCCAACAAGGTCATATTCGGCTTTGCGATAAGTGCCTGGCATCTCAGCCGTTTCTCCACCAACAAGAGAAACCCCAATTTTTTTACACTCAACAGCAACGCTTTTAATAATTTCAGAAATCGTTTTTGGGTTTAAAGAGTCGCTTGCAATATAGTCTAAAAAAGTAAGGGGCTTAGCGCCGGTTGCTGCCACATCGTTGCAACAAGCGCTTACCAGATCTGTGCCAATAGAACGAAAGTCTTCGCAGTGTTGTGCAACAGACATTTTAGTCCCAACGCCATCTATGCTTTGGACCATAATAGGCTCATTATAGTTTTTTAAAATGTTTTTTAAATTATACATTGATCCAAAGCCCCCAATAGTAGATATAACATTTTCAGTAAAGGTTTGCTGAATTTCTTTTTTTGAAGAATCAATGGCTTGGTCAGCTTTTTCAATGTCTACGCCAGCATCTTTATATGATATTTTTTGCTTCATGATAACAGTTTTTCTCTTAGCGAGCCCTCCCAATCGTTTTTAATTTCTTTAATTTTTAAACTTATTTTTTTGTTAACTGTAATTGTTTTTTCTTTAACTGTTTGCCCTATAATATCATAAGGGATGTTGTTTGTTTCTAGTGTTTTTTGAATAACCGCCTTGTCTTTTTTGTTTGCTTCAATCACAATCCCGAGATTTTCGCTAAATAACTTGTTTGCAAATTCTTCTTCGGGAACTTTTGAAACAACACCAACCCTGTTTTTAAAGCTCATTAAACAAAGGGTTGTTCCAAGTCCTCCGCGAGCAACAACGCGCGATGATAAAACTAGTTTTTTATCAATTAATTCTATTAGGGCGTTTAACATTGCGCTGTATTTTTTGACAGAAAAATTCTGCACAACATTGTTGTTGGTTTTTAATAGCTCAACGATAACGCTGCCACCCAATTCTTTCCCAAAGCCACCCAAAAGAAATAGATCAGAACCGATTTTTTGCAAGCTGTTTCGAATAGATTTTTTTACATCATTGTTTTTTCCAAAACAACCAATCATTGGGCTGGATGGTATAGCGCCTTTCCTGCTTTGGTTATAAAAACTAACATTTCCAGCTACAATTGGAAGATTTGTGTTTTTTTCAAAATGAAGATTCGCACACGTCTCTTTTATTGCTCTACAGCTTTCTGCAAATTGCCACATTTGCTCAGGCTTTTCAGGGTTACCAAAACACAAACAATCAGTTAGAGCCACAGGAACTCCTCCGCTTGACACAACCTTTGCCGTTGCCTCCAACACCGCGTGCTGCGCTGTTAAATAGGGGTCAATTTTCCCAACTTTTGGGTTGTGTGCTATTGCCGCAGAAAACCCAACGTCCCTAATTTCTTTTGGAAAACCACCATTAAAAACAGAAACAACCCCCGCTTCTGATGTCCCTCGCTCTAAAACGGTTCGCCCCTGAACGTTTTTATCATAACACTCATAAACGGGCACCCTAGAAGCAATGTTTTCATTTTTTAAAAGATTTTTTAGGACTTCATTGTAGTTTTTTATTTCTGGAAGAACATCTTTGTTTTGGACAATGTTTATTTTTTGAGTCGGTCTTTTATAAACAAACCCTTCATTTATTTTTTCAATAGGGCCATCAACAATTTTTTTATTGTTTGCATAAACCGTGTAGTGTGGGTCTTTTACAATTTTTCCAACCACTTTTGCTTGGGCCAACATAGAAACATTTGGCAAGTCAAACTTTTTATTATAGTGGTTTATAATAATAGGGGTTACGTCTGGATGACATACCCACATAAACCTTTCTTGGGTTTCAGAACAAAGAATAATATGGCTTGCTAGGGCGGGCATGCTGGTGTGTATTTCATCAGCCCACACCTCAGCGCCCATTCCAGCCGCATCTGCTAGCTCAATGCTTGCGCATGCAACCCCTCCAGCACCCAAGTCTTTAAACCCAACCTTATCCGTCATCTCATGTTTTTGAAAATACCCAAAAAGATCGTAGGTGGATTTTAAAATGTGTCTTTCTAAAAACGCATTAGGCTCTTGAACAGCACCCTTGTTTTGTTGTGTTTTTTCTTCTTCCAGCTCTAAAGATGCAAAACTTGCTCCACCAAAACCGCTGTTGTCAGTTGGTTTTCCTATTAAAATTAAATCATATCCTTCAGAGTTTTTTGGAGCACGAGAGCGAATAATGTCTTTTTCTTTTACAATCCCAGCGGTTACTATTGTTACCAAACAATTATCATTATATGCTTTGTCATAGTACAGGTCTCCACACACGTTCGGAATCCCCAAAGGGTTTCCGTACCCTGCAATTCCACTCACAACCCCATCATGTATCCACTTTGTTTTGTTGTTGTTAATGTCACCGAACCTTAATCCGTCCCCAACAGCAACAACTTCGGCACCCATACAACAAACATCTCTCACGTTGCCGCCCACTCCAGTTGCTGCTCCCTCATATGGAACAACTTGGCTTGGGTGGTTGTGTGATTCATGGCTTAAAACCAAACCATATCTGTTGTTTTCTGAGTCTGTGGCAATTGACACCACGCCAGCATCATCTTTTGCTCCCAGTATAACATCAGGACCATCCGTTATAAAATGTTTAATGTATTCTTTGCTGCTCTTGTAAGAGCTGTGCTCAGAGCCTTGAATGGAAAACAGCACTAGTTCAGCCAATGTTGGAGGCCTCTTTAAAAACTCATTTTGAATTTTTTTTGTTTCTTCTACGCTAAGAGGAATGTTGTGTTCTGACAAGAGCGCAAGAATTTCGTCATTTTTTAATGTTGAAAAATCAAAAATACTCCAACTCTCTATATTTTTCATAGTTTAAATGTTTGATTTCTATCCGGGCCGTACGAAATAAGGGAAATATGGTTGCCAGTTAGTTCTTCTATTCTTTCGATAAACGTTTTTAGCTCTGCTGGACATTCATCAATATTGTTAATTGTTTTAGGCAGGGAACCCCAACCTGCGAGCGATTCATATATTGGCTCAATTTTTGTAAAACTTTCTAAATCTGATGGCACATAATCAATAGTTTCTTGATCAATTTTATATCCGACACAGATTTTTATTTCTGGCACACCACAGAGAACATCTACTTTGGTTAATATTAGCTCACTAAATGCATTGATTTGGTTTGCATGTTTTAATTGTACCAAATCAATCCACCCCACCCGTCTCGGCCTCCCGGTTGTTGTGCCATACTCTTGTCCGGTTTCTCTAATTTTTTCTCCTAAATCAGATTGAATTTCTGTTGGGAAAGGACCTCTACCAACATAGGTTAGGTATGCTTTTGCAATCCCAACAATATGTTTTTCTTTGTTGATACCAACACCAGCCCCTGCTTCTATGTGGCCACCAACCGTGTTGCTGCTTGTTGTGTACGGATAAAGCCCATGATCAATATCTAAACACGCTCCTTGGGCGCCTTCAAAAAGAATTGTTTTGTTGTGCGTAATTGCATTTGTTAGCTCTTCCGTCACATTTTTTACATATGGGCGTATTGTTTCAGCATATCCCAAATACTCTTCTAAAATTTCTTCATACGAGTAGTGAAAAGGTTGTTTAAAAACTTTTTCAACGAGCCCCTTATTAAAATCAAATGATTTTTTTAACCTTTTTTTGAAAACAGCCTCATTTAATAAATCAATGATTCTTAGTCCGTGTCTATACATTTTATCTGCATACACCGGCGCAATTCCAGACCTAGTGCTTCCTGCAGCCAACTCATTTTGGAATCCAGTTAAATGGTGGTCCATATCAACATGGTAGGGCATAATTAAGTGAGCACGCTTACTTATTAGTAAGTTTGTTTTTAGGTTTTCTTCTTTTAGTATTTCGATTTCATCAATGAGAACTTTGGGATTAATTACAACGCCGTTACCAATAACTAGATTGCAATTCTCGTGTAATATTCCAGATGGGATTAAGTGAAGTTTTAACACTTTTTCACCAAGGATAATTGTATGGCCAGCATTGTTTCCCCCCTGAAACCTAACTACGTAGTCTGACTTGGAAGAGAAAAAGTCTGTTACTTTTCCTTTCCCTTCGTCTCCCCACTGAGCTCCAAGAATTACAACGATATTATTGATCTTTTTTTGCACTTTTTGATAAGGATAACAAGCTGTAATTTATGGTGTGCTTTTTTTATACCAAAAGAATACTTTAAAAATTTATATATTTTTTTTCACTTTTCTTGTGATGGGGTGTGCAGCAATAGGATCTATTGCGGTTCCACTTGAATCTATCGACGAGCCAAAAGGGAAATATGGCATAGGGACAACGGTACACTTCTGGACAGATTATAGCCGTAGCGAAGTCTATACAACCTCCCCATCAGACTTTAGAAGCTTGTTAGTTCAGGTTTGGTATCCTGCTGAAATAAAGCCTAACTATCAAAAAATAACACACCTTGTTTATCCTAACAAGTCCGTTACAAGCATTTCCAAAACGGCAGGAATACCATCAAATTTTGGAAAACATGGAACCCAATTAATGTCAAACGCTGTACAGGGAGCAAATCCGTTAAGCGGCAAAAAGTTTCCCTTAATCCTTTTTTCGCACGGCAACGGCGGGCTAGCAACACAAAACCTTTCACAAGTTGAAGAGCTAGTTAGCAACGGATATATAGTTGTGGCATGTAACCATACTTATAACGCATCAATCACATTTAACAAAGACGGAGATCCAATCCTATTTAAAAGAAATGTCACATGGGACGAACAAGCCTCTTATCATCGAAAATATTATACGAACCAACTAATCAAATATCGATACCAAGATATCGCTTTTATCCTCGATGAACTGACCAAAGAAAAATCTCAAAAGGGCATGATAAATCCATATCGTGACCTCATTGACTTTAATGCAATTGGCATAATGGGACACTCAATGGGAGGGGGGACCAGTTATTATGCTTTGTTGAATAATAAGCGCATCAAAGCAGCACTTGCTCTCGATGGATGGTTTTTTGCGTTAAGCGAAGAAGATGTAAAAATAAATACAAAAAAACCATTCATGCACATTGGGCAAGAAGAATTTTTTAATACTAACGTTGCGGGAGATATGAACAAGTCAGAAGACGGGCAAGAAAACCTGAAAATTTATAATTTGATTTTAGAAAACAACAAGCCATCCTATGCTGTATATATTAAAAATAGCCTACATTATACTTTTACTGATTTAAAACAGGTTTATGTTTCAGAAAGCCCTCTTGCAATCCCTCTGTCTTTTTTGGGGAAAGCAGACAAAACTGTTGTCAAAAACACAATTAATGAATCAATGATAAGCTTTTTTGATTCGACCCTTAAAAATCAAGAATTTCAAAAAAACATTTATAATAAATATAATAAAGAGGTAATTTTTATTAACAATGAAAATCGCTAAAATTCTCACTTCTTTATTGGTCTTAGGGTTGGTTTTTGGACAAGATCGACCAGTTAGCACATACTCCATTGTTGCAATAGATAAAGAATCTGGCGAGATGGGCGGAGCAGTTCAAAGCCACTGGTTTTCCGTTGGGTCCCTTGTATTGTGGGCAGAGCCTGGGGTTGGAATTGTGGCAACACAATCTTTTGTTCGTCCTGAATATGGCCCAGAGCTATTAAAATTGTTTGCAACATCTTCAGCGTCGCCCAAATTTGTTCTTGAAAGCCTCCTAAAAAAAGACTCAGAACAAAACGTTAGACAGGTTGGAGCAGTTAATATTGGGGGTGAATCTGTTTCTTTTACAGGAAAAGACTGCGTTGCTTATGCGTCTAGCATCGAGGGAGACGGATATGCAATACAGGCTAACATTATGGCAAACCCTGGCGTACCAGAAGCTATGGAAAAAGCATATTTGTCGACAAAAGGCTCTTTGGCTGAAAGACTATATGCTGCACTCGTTGCTGCAGAAAACCTAGGAGGAGACCTAAGGGGAAAACAGTCTGCTGCAATGCTTGTTGTTCCTCTAAAAAAAGTTGATAACCTGCTTAGTTCAAAAATTTATGATATTCGCGTAGATGACTCGCCCAACCCTCTCGAAGACTTAAATCGATTAATGCGCATTCAAAAAGCCTATATTTTTGCTAACGAGGGAGATATTTTATCTGCTGAAAACAGACTAGATGAAGCGCTCGATGCATACAACCAAGCTTCAGAGCTATATCCAGAAAATGTCGAACTGTTATTTTGGGGCGCTGTTATTCTTTGTACGGATGGGAAATTTGACATTGCAAAACCAATGTTTGAAAAAATTTTTCAGGGCAACCCTGATCTAAAACAAATGATTCCGCGGCTTGAAAATCACCCAATGTTTCCTTTACAATCAGAGACTGTTCAAAAAATATTAGCCTTATAAAACGTTTTTCTACAAGTTTTCCACAATTTGATAGTTGTTAAAAATCAGCTATAATCCTAAAGTCTTTTTTTAATAGTTATTAATCTCTCGTCGTGAAAAAAATCAAAAAACCTGTTGCATATCAAAAAAAGTGTGTTCAATTTATATGGAATTGCTTTTGAAGGGATACGGGTCCCTTGAAAAGCGTATATATTTTATTATATACATTAATATATATAGGGTAAGTAAAAATAATAAAATGAACAACGAACAATTAAAATTTGTTTATACAATTCACTCATTTGGAGGTAGAATAATGAGAAAAATACGTGTATTAATTGCACTTCTTGTTCTTCCTACTTTAATCTTTGCACAATCAACTACAGCTAAATTAGCAGGTGTCGTTACTGATAGTGATGGTAACGCATTAGTTGGTGCAAACGTTGTTGTAGAGGGAACAAACCTTGGTGCAGCTACCGATGAATTAGGTAGATATTACATTCTTGACGTTCCAGTAGGTACCTACGATGTACGCGCCGAATATATCGGATATAGTACGATTGTAGAATCTGGGGTAAGAACATCAGTTGGTTTTACAACAACCACTGACTTCGCACTCTCAGTAGCTGCTGTCGCGGGGCAAGAAGTAACAGTAACAAGAGAAAGACCGTTAATCAATCCAAACGCTACAAACACAACTCGTATTGTTGATAAAGAGTTAATTGATGCGTTTGCTGTTAGAGGGGTATCCAATATTGTGAACCTGCAAACAGGTGTTGTTAATGGATATTTCCGCGGAAGTAGATCTGGGGATAATCGTTACTTTGTTGACGGTGTTCCTGTGAAGGATGCTTATGGTGGCGGAAACTTTATTAATGGTAATTCTCAAACCGCACTTCAGGAAGTTTCAGTACAAACTGGAGGTTTCTCTGCAGAATACGGTGGTGCTAATGGCGGTATCGTAAACATTACTACTAAAACTGGTGGTAGCGCATGGAGATCTAAAGTAGAGGCAATTGCTTCTATGGGTTCTGATGCAGGAACTGATCCTGATAAATTATACTCAGACGGTTATAAGAATTTTAACTTTGATGTAGGCGGTCCAATTGGTGACAACGTCAAATTATATATGTCTGTTGAGCAACGTGAATTTGGTGGAAGCGTTTCATGGGGATCATACCCAATGATGTCAGCTCATCCAATGACCGAAGTTCCAGCTGGTTATTACAGTGATGGAACAGATGGTTTAGTTTACGGAAACGACTCAAACGGTGATAAGATTTGGCACATTGAAGAAGTTATTAGAGATAACCAAACAGATCCTGCACTATTAGCTGCAGGGGTTGCTGCTAACGATACAAGTCATGTTGTATACAGTAACTATAGACGCATGTATGGTCAACAACCACACGATAGTACTGAACGTACTACTATTAATGGTAACATGACAATGGACTTTGGGCCATTGCGTGTTAAAGTTGGTACTCAGGCATACGACTATAGCGGCAACGGATATAGTTTTGGTAGAGCGTTAGGTGGATGGACAGACACAGGTGCTGGTTCATATAACGAATCTACTTTTGCTATGGGTTATGTAAACTTCCGTTATACAATTAGTCCACTATCATACATAAAGGTTTCATTATCAAACCAAGACTATGAAAGTACTACTGGTAATGAAAACTGGGGAGACGACATACAAGCATATGGTACTAGAACAAAAGCTTGGGGTTCTCCAAACTATTATCTTAGAAGAGACGGATATAATCCTGTTGGTCCATCTGAAATCTTAGGAGCAACTGGATATGGAAGTCAATACAGTGGTTATAACAAAAGAAATACAACTACTAACACTTTTAGCTTTGATTATACTAATCAAATTGGGTATAACGAGTTTAAAATGGGTGGTTCTATTGATAATACCGAAATCTCAAGATACGGGCTTAGCCCATTCGGTGTTGCAAGAGCAATTTCAACTGTAGACGCAAACTATGATGGTACTGCTAGCAATGAAGAAATCATCGCTGCGGGTGGAGATCCAGCTGACTGGAGATTCATTAATTATAGAGCTCTTTATGTAACCAACTTAGGATACAATATTTATGGTGATGAATGGAATGGAACATATAATCAAGATGATCATATGCAAGCTCCAGCAGAACCAACACAATCACGTTTCTATATTCAAGACAAACTTGAGTTTAAAGATGTGGTCTTACAAATGGGTCTTTCTTTCGAAGAGATTGATACAGGAGCAATGGCTCCAGACTCAGATGGAGACGGCTATGGAGACTCAGATGGGTTTAACCACCTATACTTTAATAGACAGCGTGTAGACAGAAACGGTGACGGCGACGGAAACTTTGTTTGGAAAAAAGTAAAGGCTGAAACAGCTGTTCACCCAAGAATAGGATTCTCATTCCCAGTGTCTGATCGTACTGTATTCCGTGCGAACTATGGTACTCACTGGCAATCAGTTCCAATGTCTTATTTATATTTAGCAGATTCACAGCTATCAGCTGATATTTTAGCTGGTAACGCTACTGCATCTGAGAACCCTGCACTAAAACCTGAGCGTTCTACTCAATATGAAATTGGTATTGAGCAACGCGTTGGAGCATTTGCTTCATTGAAAATAGAAGGGTTCTATAAAGAGAGTAAAGATTACTTGACACTACAAAACCGTTTAAATGCATTTACATCAACATCTGGTGCAGGCGCTGAAACCCAACAAAACTGGGCACAGTACCTAAACGGAGACGTGATGGTTTCTCAAGGATTAACAATGAACTTTGAGATGCGCAGAACTAAAGGGTTGTATGCTCAAGCAAATTATACATACTCAGAAGCTAGAGGTACTGGTTCTTATGGAAGTCAAAACTTCTATATCACATGGATTGGTACTGATGACGGCTATCCAAAAGCTATGAATCTTTTGGATCACGACCAAACTCACACAGCAAACGTTATTCTTGACTGGCGTTCACCAGATGCTACTGGTTTCTTAGCCAATACAGGATTCAATGCTGTTATGAGCTATGGTAGTGGTACACGTTACACTCCTTCTCAAATTTATAGTACATTATTTGAGAACCGTTGGGAATTCCCAGAAGGTCCTGTGAACTCAGGTACAAAACCTACGTACACAAATCTTGACCTTCGTGTAGATAGAGGATTTTCTATCGGTGGCGTTGATGCAAACTTATTTGTTGCGCTTTATAACGCTATGGACACGGAACATCCACAAGATGTTTATCGTGGAACTGGTAACGTTGCTGAAGATGGCTGGCTAGCTACTGAAAGTGGGCAAGCATGGGTTGCCAATAGATTAGCTGCTTATCCTGACGTAGACGCAGAATCACTTTACTATGACCTTCTTGGTTCTCCAGGAAGATGGGGTTCTCCGCGTACAGTTAGAATAGGCTTAAACGTAAGCTTTTAATTAATAATAAGGTAAAGAGGTAAATATGAAATTATTAAAGAATATTACCGTTTTCAGTTTGATGACTGCTTTGCTGATGATGTCTACTGCTGTTGAAGCAAGAGACAAGGTCGCAAACAGATCAGGAGGCGCATCAAACTATGTTGATTCCAGCGGTACATTCGATGGAAACCAGATATATGCCGACGTTACCAATAATGGTCTATTCTTGGATTACCACATTTCTGGTGATTCAGCATTAGAATGGCCAAAAGGTACGGGTGTACACTCTATCTTCCAATCTGCATTATGGTTGGGGGCTACAGTGAACGGTGAAACTCGAGTATCCATTGGAGATTATACACAAGATATGGGTCCAGGTCCATGGGGTGGTGATCCGCTTGCTGCGGTTCATCGAATCTACAAAGTAGAAAAAGGCATGTTAGCCTCTCCAGGAGACTTTGCTGACTTCCAAGAGTGGCCAATTGATTTTGGTGCACCTTGGGTAGACGTTGATGGTGATGGAGTTTATTCTCCAATGCCAAACGGTCCTGACCATCCAGAATTTGTTGGAGATCAGGTGCTATGGTTTGTCAGCAACGATGGAGATCCAGCTTATAAATTAAATATGGGAACATCACCATTGGACGTTGAAGTCCAAACAACTATGTTTGGTTTTGATAGACCAGACGTATTTGGTGACATGGTCTTCCTAAAACAACTCGTAATTAACAAAGGTTCTAATACATTAGAAAATATGTATATGGGACTATGGTCTGATCCTGATTTAGGATATGCAGGTGACGACTTTGTTGGTTGTGACGTTCCTTTAGGTATGGGCTATGTTTGGAATGATGGAGATGACTCACAGTATTCAACACTAGATATTGGTACTCCTGCTGCAGGATATGACTTCTTCCAGGGACCAATGGTTGACTGTGATGACGGTGAAGACTGTGCTGAAGGTGCGAAAATGTTTGGTATTCGTCACCCAGGAAAGAAAAACCTGTCTATGTCATCTTTCGCATTCTATATCAACGGTGATGCGACATATACTGACCCTTCAGATGAAACTGAAGGATATTACTATATGCAAGGTTTAAGAAAAGACGGAAGTCCTTACCCAACAGAAATTGCTGGTGATCTTTATGACCAAAAATTCTGTTTCTATGGAGATCCAAGTGTTGCACATGGTACAGCGAACCCAGTTGATGGTAATTATACACCATCAGCAGACAGACGTTTCTTAATGAACGTTGGTCCGTTTACTATGGCAGCTGGAGATTCACAAGAAGTGGTATTTGGTATCTTCCACGCTGCAGGTGGTGGTGCGTTAGCTTCAGTAGATTATCTAAAAGAAGTTGATGCTCTAGCGCAAACAGCATATGATATTGATTTTGCGTTACCTGATTCACCTCCTTCTCCTAGCGTTCAAGCAACTGCTATGGCAGACCAAATTATTTTGATTTGGGGAGAGGAACCAGAATCATATAATGTTACAAGTGAAGTTGATGTTGATGAAGCCGGAAATCCTACAAACTTTGTTTTTGAAGGATATAACGTTTATCAATATGAAACAGCTTCTGGTGCTGGTAAGACAAAACGACTAGCCACTTATGACGTTGTAAATGGTATCACAGAAATATATGATGACGTCTTTAATGCAGAGTTAGGTGAAACGATCAATATTAGAACCCAGTTTGGTTCTGATAGCGGGCTGTCACACTATCACTCTATTGATGGAGACGGATTAGATAACAATTCAACACTTATTACAAATCGTGAATATCACTATGCAGTAACCGCATACGGTTATAATGCATATGGTATTCCAAAAACGCTTGAAAGTAGCCCTCAATACTTATCTGTAAGACCAGAAGTACCAAACACATGGTCTATGGGTGAAACTACAGCAGCTGTTGGTGACGTAGTCAGCGCGGCGCATGAAGGTCCTTCTCAAGGTTCAGTGGATGTGGTAATAGTAAATCCAGCTGACCTTACAGGAGACGATTATACGCTTACGTTTGATGACGCAATGCCAGACGGTACTGTTGCTACAAACTGGACACTAGTAAATACTTCTTCAGGTGCAACCTTGGTTGCAAACAACCCTGTTGTTGGTGGTGTGAACACTGCTACTGGTTTAGAAGTTGGTCCAGGTGGAACCCCTGTAGTAGAAGGGATGCAAGTGTTAGTAAACGGTCCACAAGAAGACTTGCTATCAGTAAGTGAGTGGGATCACGGTTGGAAAGAAAATGGAGTTTTAAGAGACCCTGCGGTAGGTTATGTACCGTGGGCTAGTTTAGGACGTACTGGCTATATTATTGAAAATAGAGCTGGTGTGCCTTATGCTGCTCCTTACACTCGTGACCATGACCGTTTCAATTATTGGGAGTCAGATGATGTTGAGCTAGACTTTAGCACCCCATCACTTGGCTGGGACTATCTTTACGAATGGGTCAATAGTTGGGTGCCTTTCTCAGCATACAGACATAATTTTTATACTGGTCAAAAAGAGCAGATATATGCTGGATACTGGGACTATGATGGTAATCTTGACTATGAAAATGTTGGTGGTGTAATTGGTGGCGGATACTGGGCAGGTCCTGTATACGGCGCTAATGCTTGGGAGCCTATCTATTGTTTTGTTGGCCACATAGACTCACCATATGATCCTGCTAAAGAAGCACAATATATTGCCGATGACAATTTAATTGCATCAGGCGGTTGTGGATGGGCTTACGGATGTGATAACTACACAACTAGTGGAACACAAATCACATATCCATATATGACTGCTACTCTTTTCTGTGACTATTTAGGCTCAGGGG
>Ga0208261_1000036_pt1 | contig 50970 bp, 46 predicted proteins | sample Knorr_S7_td_DCM__FD_185595 | JGI IMG/M metagenome (GOLD analysis project Ga0208261, IMG submission 185595) | Marine microbial communities from Southern Atlantic Ocean transect - Knorr_S7_td_DCM_ad_131m_LV_B (SPAdes) (version 3) | ecosystem: Environmental > Aquatic > Marine > Oceanic | place...
GATGAACTCGATCCACCTTGAGCATATGGATCTATACTGATTACAACTATCCCTCTTCTAGATAGTTCTATTGAAAGATTAGATAGAGTTTCTTTTGAACGCTGAAATCCAGGAATTACTACAACCATTGGAGCAGGATTTTCTGATGTTGCTGTAAATGGCTTATATAAATCTGCTTTCAGCCATTGCCCATTTTGAGTTGGTATAGTGATTTCCGTTACACGAACCTTTCCTGCGGAACTTTGTACATAAGAAGCCAATGCAGAGAAAATGATAATTGCACTTATACAAAATAATAAAACACGGGGGCTTTTATTAATGGTCATATGAATAATAAGTATGTATTAATATCAAATAGATACTCGAAAGTAATAAATAACTACTTGATATTAGTTTATCTTAATGCTTTCATAATGGCTTTTTCTGCTAATGCAGACATGACTTTATATCCAGCCTTATTTGCATGTACGCCATCAGGTGTATACTCTTCCATTAGCCCCATCCTTTCATCTACCATTTCAGAATAATAATCAAGGTATATATGACCATTTTTCAACGCATAATTCTTAATAATTGCGTTTAATCTACTTATGATTGGCACTGGGTCTAAATCTTCTTCTATCCATGAATATTTGTAAACAGGTAAAACAGAGGAAATAATAACAGAAATATTATGTTCTTTAGCAAGCTCTGCCATTGAGAATATATTATCAGCAATCATTTTAACTGTAGATGGGCCTGTATTACCTGCTATATCATTTGTACCCGCTAAAATCACGACTGCTTTTGGTTTTAAATCGATTACATCTGCTCGAAATCTTACCAGCATTTGAGGAGTCGTTTGGCCACTAATTCCACGATTAATATATGGTTTTCCTTTAAAAAAATCTGGATATGTAACAGACCATCCTTCTGTAATAGAATTACCCATAAATACAATTCTATTTTCATTTTCCGCAGGCATACCTACTCGATAGTTATCCTGTCTATAACGGTTGAAGTTTGGCCAGTCTTGACCATAAAGATTAAATGGTAATGATAAACAAAATAAATATAATAGACTTTTCCTGATTTTCATAAATGAGTTAATCCTTAAATTATTAATTATTTACTTAATTTTTTAATACGACGTTGCGCTTTTTTTGCATCTCGCGATTCAGAATAATTAGCAGTTATCATATTTAGTACTTCAATGGCTTTATCCTTATCCTTCATTTTCTTTTCATAGATATCTGCGCTTTTATTTAGACTCTTTAAAGAACCTGGTGAATTTGGATATTTTGTATTTACAGTCATATACTGATCAATAGCTTCTTCATATTGTTTGGATTTTTCATATAGATTACCTGAACGAAGTAAAGCTTCAATCGCTGATTCAGAACTATCTGGATACGTAGAATAAACTCTTTGGTATGTCTTAATTGCTTCTTTTCGTTCTTTCAATTTTGATTCCTGAATATCACCCATCCGTAACAAACTTGGGATTGTATATTTGAAATCAGGATATTTATCTGCAAGAACTTCATATTCCTTTACAGCAGTAGACCAATCATCAAAATTTTTATCTGCCATAGTAGCAATTCTATATTGAGCATGAGCAACATATTTATGATCTGGAAATTTTTTGAGGAATTTCCGAAAACTTACAGTTGCATCATTATATTCATTAAATTTTTCCTGCTTTAACATGGCAACTTGATATAATGCAGCAGAATAATCTTTACTTGATGGATATAACGTCATCAATTTCTCATATACCATTACTGCAGGATGAAAATTGCTATTTTGCTGCTCTAACTGCGCCAACCACATCATAACCATACTACATTGTGAACGATTTGGATATAATTGAATATATTTCCAACACTCTATTTTAAAGAGCTCAGTTAATCTTTTATCCTTTAAAGCATGTATTTCTGATAATAATTGATAGTGCCGTTGATATGTTTTACCAGATTTTGGCGCCTCTCCTAATAATTTGATTAATTTATCTCTAGTTGAACTAAAATATTTTTCTTCATCAAGCACACTATAACCACGATTAATTACTTGCTTGTATATGGAAGATTGAGGATATAAATAAACAAATTTTAATAAATTCATTTCAGCTTCTGCCCATTGTTCCTCTTCAATATTTAATTCTAACAAAAACATTTGTACATTATCAGAGTATGCATTAGGGAAATAGGTTTCTAAATATAAGTTATACTCTTTACGTTTGTATTCTGAGAGGCCCTTCGAAGTCAAACCTAATCGACCTAAAATTTTCCCTATATCTTTTGATTCTTCAGCATGAAGTTCTTTTAAATAGTCAAAATGAGCATCTTCAACTGTTTTAGATACAACCACATTAGGTATTTTTTCTTGTGCTAAAGTAAAGCTATAAGTAAATATTATTATATTAATTAATATTAATATATATCTATCTATAAAATTCTTGTTACTCATTAAAATCAACCTCAATTATTAATTAGAATAAATAAAATATGTAGAATAAGTAAATATATGGATAATTATTTATTTAGAGTTAAATATATTATAAATATGATGAAGTATAAAAACAGTTAAAATCGCTGAACCTGTTGTGGTTAATTCATCATAAGAAATACCATATATAATAGCATCTATGAACAGAAATAGAAATAAAGTACCAAATAATATGATAGCGCTTTTAACATATTTATTATTTAACTGTTTTTCAAACATAAAAGACACAATATTTATTCTATAAAAACGCCTTTTGCTTCACTAAAATATTCACCTATCACATCGTCCAGGTAGTGAAGTTCGCCATTAATCCAATAGCAGGCGCTCTCACCAGTTGGCCCTCCGGTCGCTATTCCCACTACAACAACATTTCCATCAGCAACTCGAATATCATTCGCCTGGCCTGTTCCAAATGAAGTATTGGGACCTCCTTCAAGGTCATGAACCGTATTATTTTTCCAGTATCTAGGAAATGTACCCCCAGTATTATCATCATCATAGTCTCCAATCCAATCCGTGTATCCAGCAACATAAATATCTTCTCCATCGATTGTAATGCCATAAGAACCCGTTCCATAAAGACTTATGTCTGAAGTTCCATCAGGTAAATCTGTTCTAACTGTATGACGCCAACGAGCAGCCTTGGGTGCATACCCTGTAAGGTTATCTGGTTTCATTGTATAACCGGCATAATACCTCATATTACCATCTTCACTAAAAGTAATATCATATACTTCTCCATCTCCATGGTTGGGTATAGGAAGATTGGTTCTATTATTACCATCTTTCCAAAAACACGGAATTACATAATGATGATTATTGATATAAGATCCACCAATGTATACAGAACCATTACTTCGAACTCCAATTGCAAATGCTTGGGATTCACCATTGGTTGTTAAATTTATCTTCTGTCCATTTTTCCAATAACAGGATCCATTCACAAACCATCCTGCAACGTACACATCATTTCCATCAACAGCGATAGCTTCACCTTCACCCCAAGATCCAGGTAATTCATATTTTTCTTGATTAATCCAATAGCAGGCATATTCTCCACAGGTACCTGTTGTATACACATCGCCATCCACGACTACAATATCCGTTGCCCAATCACCCCCAGGGAGTTCTACCCGAGTGCCATTCACCCAATAGCAAGCTCCATCATCATCACTTCCTACAATATATACTTTACGTCCTGAAATTATTGGATTTGAATTATTAGAATCGCCACTATCATCACATCCTAATAAAAATATAAATAATAAAATAAATGAAATTTTCTTCATAATTATCCTCAATATAATATCAATAATGTGTCTTACAAATATTAAATGCTTTGGAAAGATTTTTACCCAGCATCATCATTGCTTTTAATATAATTATATTTCTCCTGATCTTTTCTATGTTTTTGCGCATCAGAAGCAATTTTACTTGCCATAGCTTTTACTACAAAAGGATCGATTGTATTTTTATTTTCCTTTATTTTTTTTTGATTCATCCGTTTTAATAAATAAAATATAGCAACTAAAGCTAGTATTGTTAATGATATCAATCCAAAAATTTCCATACTTTCAAATTATTTTTCTAATGGATCAATACAACTAGCACTATTATTTTTTGGTGAATTCACAAAATTTGATACTTGATGATATTTTAATTTCATATCATCATATTCAATAAAATTATCTATTGTGTTATTTGTATCTAAGTAGTGCTGAATATTTTCTTCCTGAATAATGAGCGGCATTCGATGGTGTAAGTGACTGATGGATAGATCACTCTTCTTTGTAATAATGGTAAAGGATGTTATATCCTCCCACGTACTCCATAACCCAGCCATTGTAGTGATTGAACTTTCTCTATCATAAATGAAGTAAGGTTCTTTTTTATTATCTACAATTAACCATTCATAATAACCATTCGCGAGCACAATACATCTATTTGTAGAAATTAAATTTCTAAAACTAGGTTTTACATTAATCGTTTCTAAACGAGCGTTAATAAGCTTGCTACTATAACTATCATCTTTTGCCCATGATGGAATTAAACCCCACCTCATATTCTTTAAAATTCTTTTCTTATTATCTTGGAAAATAACAGGTGCATGTTGAGTAGGCGCAATATTATAACTAGCTTGATGGCCAATAATATTTTCATCAATTACATCTATATCTAAAGAATGTTTTAAGGAATCAATATTATTAAAAAAAGTATACCTACCACACATAAAATTTATCCACTATCTATTTAATTATAGATTATTCCACTCGGTTTTATCAGCTCTTGATTTTTGATATTCCATTAACATAATCCACTTATTATTTTTTTTAACCCAAAGAGATTCAAAATGTACATACGTATCATTTCTGTCTCCATTTTGATTTAATGTGTAATAATGAAAGATACCCGTTTCATGTGCAGTAAATTCATCATACAGTCTCTCCGAAAATCTTACATCTAAATTTGCTGTAATTTTTCCAGATTCAGTATCTGTAAAACCTTGCTTCCACCCTTCAAATGCTTTTTTTATAGAATAACTACTCTTTGTTATTCCATTTACTAATACTGCGTCTTGATGGTATGCAGATTTAAAGGAACGAAAATCTCCATTAGATACAGTTTGTTCTAATTTATTCCAAGCAGCATCTAACTCATTAATAACACTATCTTCTGCATAAACAAACTGAATTAAAAGAAAAAATATTAAAATATATATTTGTTTCATTTTTACTCCTAGATTCAACTTACTACTCAAATGAGCCCGAGTGGCGGAATTGGTAGACGCGCTAGATTCAGGGTTTAGTATCCTTAGGGATGTGCTGGTTCGACTCCAGTCTCGGGCACAACAACTAATTCTTAACTACATATATGGCAATAGCTTTTACAAGCTTTTCTGCGTGTGAAGATGAACTGATACTCCCCTCACCATCTGAATTTATTGACTGATATATTTTATTATCAGTATTTATAATCAAAACTCCATTAGCTCCTAATTTTGCAGCTTCAATTTTTAATCGTTCAGTAGCTTTATCCATTTTACTTTGCCAATCAAAAAGAAAAGCAGGGTCTTTAAATGCAAAATTGCTTCCTGCGTCAATTAATGCAATCTTTTCATATTCTTGAGGATAGTCTAAATATAATTCTACACTAGATGGGTCGACTGGTTCTCTTGTTTCTCCTACAATTATATGCGAAACAGGGATACATCCAAAATAAAAAATAACTATTAGGAATGGAACCTTTCTAATCAAACCAATTATATTAAATATATACATGCAAATTTATCCTTATTATAGAAACTAACTATTTTTAGAGTAATAAAACTATTTTTAATATTAATTAAACCAAACTCCATATCCTTTTTTACGTAAAGTATTGCCAAGCATCTCTTCAATTTCTTCTGCATCTTTTCTTGTTGGTACAGGGTTATATTTTTCATACAGATCTAGTCTAAGTTTAACTCCATAATATTTTGCATATTTATTGGACTTATATCCTTCTTTATGTTGTTCAAACCTAACAATCGGTTTCCTGGAAGATTGACCTACATATATACACGCCTTCCCTTTTATATAGTTTGGATTTTTAGCACGAAATTTTCTTATATCCATTACTTTTTTCTCTAATTCTATAACATATACAAAGTATTGTTTCATATAATAATATAATCTTGACCATATTAATAGGAAACGTATTAATAGGAAGTTTAAAATTTAATTATATGTTAAGCTGACTTTTATCATTAGTAAATAGTTAAATTATTTTTTAAGATCAATTTACATGTATTATATACTAACTCTATCACTCTCCATTTGATCTTTTATGGGCTCTATTCCAAATAAAACTAAAATTAATTCGAGTGAATTAATATGGAATGATGAAAATGCATTATGGTATGCTGACCAATATGGTAATCATATTTCAAACGAGCTTACGATTAATAGTATTACTATTGATCCAAATGATATTCTTCTTGATATCGGATGTGGAATAGGTGCAGCAGTAAAAATAGCTGCAAAAAGATGTAATAATGGAAAAGTCTATGGAATTGATCCTATTGAAACTATGATAAAGATTGCTAAAAAAAATCAACTTACAAATTCAAATATAGAGTTTAGTATTGGAACAGCAGAAAATATTCCACTTGAGAATGAATCTGTAAATAAAATAATATCTATTAACTCAATTCATCATTGGAGAGATTATAAAAAAGGTCTATCAGAAGTAAAACGAGTATTGATATCCGATGGATTATTCTTTATTTCTAGTGATATTGTTAATAATAATGATTGCGGTCATGGCCCAGGGCCATTGCAAACAAACAAAGATATTGTAAAAGAATTAGAAATTGCAGGATTTAAGGATATAACATTACGTAATTATTCATTGGATGACGAAGGCATACATCTAGTAAGATGTAAAAAAGAATAAAAATTCTTAGCTTAGGAAACTGTTATTCCACCAAGTTGAATCCATGGAAATATTTCATCTCCAAAATTTACACTTTCACTTGATATATGTTTGACCTTTTGAAACATATCAATAATGTTCCCTGATACCATCGTTTCACTAATAGGATATTGAACCTTACCATTTTTTATATAGAAACTATTCTTTGCAACGCCTGAGAAGTCACCATTGTCACTTGGACTTCCACCAGAAAAACGACTCAGTAAAATACCTTCATTAACTGATTGCACCATATCTTCAAATGGCACATCCCCAGTATCAATAATTAGTGATCCACCAGAATTTGGAACTTTATCTAGGCCAGTTTTTTTTGATCCATATAAGCTAAGTAGGAAAGACTGCAATATTCCTTTATCAATTATTGTAAGATCCTCTGCCTTATACCCATCTGATGTAACAAAATACCCACCAGATAATTTATCAGATAATGGTTTTGAATGAATTGACAAAGATTCATGTATAATTTGCTTATTCATATGTTCACGGAATAATGAAGTACCAGCAATTAATCTAAAATCTGATAGGTTACCCAAGATAAAACCCATAAAGCTCATGATACAATCTGGAGTAACAATAATATCACCAGTAAATTTTTTTGGAATAACTTTGGTTCTGACATGTTCAGCAGATTCTTTTAATAAACGATTTATTGATCCACCCGTATGAAGAGGAAAATTAATATCTAATGATGAGAAACCAGCTGAATTGAACGATGAGGTATCTTTGCCATCTTTTGAAGTAAACATGGCAGAAAAGCTATAAGAACCTTCCTTTTCATTATACGAAACACCATTGGAGTTTCTATAACAACTATTGCCTGCGGTAAAATCTAGTATTGCTTGTTCAATAATTGTAATAGGAAATGTATCAGCTGAATATTCCATAAACTCTTCCATACGATCATACATCATATCTAAAGCTGGTTCAGCGTCACCTTTAGAAAAAGACTCTGCTTTTTGAAACTCTGATATATCATATGCATCATCTGCCATTGAAGATTTTGCCATATTTAATACTGTAGTTATAGCTTCATCTATATCATCTTTACCAATCTTATTAATACTTAATGAACCTTTTTTCTGATCTTTAATCACCATCATTGATATACCGTGATTTGCATTGGTTCTAAAAAGGGAGAACTCTCCAGCGTCTACATTTAATTCTTTTTTTTCTCCTGAAGAGTAAATGCACTGGGCCTTATCAGCGCCAGCTTTCAATAACTGTTCTATACAATAATCTGAAATATCTTGGTTTTGCAATTGTAAAAACTATCGTCCACCAATATTGACTTTACATTTGATTGCAGGGCCACCCATTCCAACTGGAATCCACTGTTTTTTACCACACATACCTCCTGCACTCCAAGTCATATCAGAAGAGATCATATCAATTGTTTTTAAGACATCAAAAGCAACACCTGAAATAGTTGTGTCTTTAATAGCATTTCCAAGCTTTCCTCCTTTAATCTCATACCCAAGAGGAACTCCAAACATAAATTCACTGGTAGAATCTGCTTGCCCATTACTTGATTTCATAAGATAATAACCATCATCAATAGATGAGATCATTTCATCAAGAGAACTTTTACCAGGTCTTATCGCAGTATTTCTCATTCGAATTAATGGTTCATCGGAAAATGCATAAGCTCTAGCATTTCCAGTTGGTTTTGTATCAAAGTGGCGAGCGCTATCTTTATTGTGCATAAAACTTTTTAATGAACCGTCTTCAATAATTACGGTATCTTTCGATGGGGTACCCTCATCATCAATATAGACAGGAACCGGACACACCTGCTCATCTATCGTATTTGCATAGTCTACTAGAGTAACTAATTCACTTGCAACCTGCTCACCCATAAACTCTCCTGCTACGGAACCACCTAATACAAGGTCAGCTTCAGTTGTATGACCAATAGCCTCGTGTGCAAGTATTCCTGCTAAATCAGCATCTAATATAACATCCTTTAGTCCAGCGTCTGCATACACACCAGTTGATTTTTTTTGTAAATGCGCAACAAGAATATCTATATCATTATAAAAGTGAGATGGATCTAAAAAATGATCTTCTAGCTGTCCTAACCCTCCAAAAACATCCATCAAATCTACAGGTTCACCATTATTTTCCATTGTAAGAGATATATACATAATTCCACGAGGTGTCATTGAATAAGATGTAGAACCTGACGATGTTAATAGTGACTTTTCCATATCGAGACCAGACAAAACAACTGTACGAGAACTAAGGAATGAAAATTTATTTGCAATATAATCATCAATATTTCTTAAAAATTCTATCCATTGTTTTTGATCATTGCGTATATGTTGGGTTGATAAATCTATTTCATGATGACCACTGATATCTGGTAAAATAAACCCACATTGCTCTTTTTGACGTCTATTCATAAACATAACATTATCGCTGGCATTTTTTACAACATATTCTACCGCTGAATCTGATAAATCTGGACTAGAAGAAAATCCCCAATTACCATCTTTGTACACTCTGGATGATACTCCACTTGATGAAGAAATAGAATTACCCATTACATCACCATTAACCATAGAAATATGATTATTTCTATTTTCTTGAACTCGTAATTCAGTATAAGCAGAAAAATGACTTGTAAATTTATTTAAATCTGTATTTAACATATTTTATAAATTCTAATTAAAGTGTTAGTTGAAATTGATTCGTTAAAATACCTGGACAAGTTACCACCCCAAGGTTGCGTTGACCGTATGTAAGCACATCTGGTATTACCTCTACTTTAGAACCAACAGATTCTAACTCAGATCCAAAGAACCGATAAAATGTATCATCAAATCTCATCGTCTCAATAGGTGCAACTATTTCACCACTTTCTACCCAAAAACATGCATATCGTGTTAATCCAGTGATTCTTCCACCGGGATTATCACTCCAATTAAGATAATGGATATTAGATAGAAATAAACCCTTATCTAGCCTGCTTAATACATCTTCTTGAATTAAGCCACCTGCAGCCATAGAAGGTGAACGCAATTCTTCTGTATCTTCAGCATAGTTTGACGATACCCCGTATTCAGCAGAAGTTCTTGAACTAACTAAGGTATTCTGTAAAACCCCATTTGATATAATAGGCAAAGATTCTGGTCCAGTTTCACCGTTAGAATTGAACTTTGGCACCATGCCTGAAGAAAAATCTTCTGAAATTGTAAATTTTGGAGATAAACGTACATCATTATGTCTCATTTTTCCAAAACCACTACACCCTTGCTGCAAGCTTGCTTCACTAATTCCATTCCAAGAAAACATATCGATAAAATCAGCAACAGCTTTTGGCTCAAACCATGTTCGGTACATACCTGTGTCAACGCGCACTGGCTTTCTTTTCATTAGTTCTAATTTTTCAATTGAACGATGAATATATGATTCATAAGAATTTTGATCCCAATCTGTTCCAGCGTAAGTCCCTTTTACCATTTGACGCTCTGGGGTAACCAAAGAATAATCTAAACAATGGGATTCTGTCTCAAACCAATGCTTCTGACCAAGAGAATTTGCATTACCTCGATACATTTTACCATTAGCAAAGATACCTACTAAATCAACTCCTTGCATTGATGGAATTAAGGCTTGAATAGCATCATCAAATGAAAGCCCGTTCGCATTTATTATTTCACGAGATGATCCAGAATTAGTAGGCATAACTAAGAATGGATCTTCTAAGATCTCATTTGACTCAAATCGCATACGCTCTAGTTCCTTCATTCCTCTAGATAAGTCTACTTCATAATCACCTGAAACTGTCATGCTTCCTTCGCATGTGCGACTATTAGAAACAAACTTTAAACCCAGAGTTGCATCATCTACTAAACCTGTCTGCCTAATAGAGGCATTATTTATGCGTATAAATTGGCTATTTTCTCCTGAAAAGGATAAAGTTAATGCTTCATTACTTTCTAGCTCTGAAAAGAGACCTTCACAAAGTTTATTAAATATTTTTTCCATTTCTAAGCACCTCCAAATACTTGAATATTTTCAAATAAGCACACTGGGGAAGCATGACCAACTCGAATAACTTGATTTGGTTCACCTTTTCCGCAATTTGGAGTTCCATAAATGCTAAAAGTATCATTATTACCTATCATTTTTAAACTATTCCAAAATGGATTGCTTACACCTCTATAGTTTGGGTTTTTCAAAGTTTTTGTAAACTTACCATTTTCAATTAGTTTTGCATATTCGCAACCAAATTGAAACTTATTACGATAATCATCAATGGACCATGATCGGTTACTTTCCATATAAACACCGTTTTCCACTGAACCAATTATATCATCAAATGATGATTCTCCAGGCTCTAGATTAATATTAGCCATACGATCTATTGGCGCTCTATTCCAAGAACTAGCACGAAAATTTGCTACGCCTGATACTCCAGAACGAATCTGGCTCTCCATGCCGCCTAGACCTCTTTTTAAAACACCATCTTTAATTAAATATTCCTTTGTCGCTTCCAAACCTCCATCATCATAGGCATAAGAAGCAAACTCAGAAGATAATGTTGGATCAAACGTTATATTCATTAATTCTGATCCATATTGAAGCTTACCAAAATCATCTAAGTTCACAAAGCTCCACCCCGCATAATTTCTTTCATCACCTAGGATTCTATCAACCTCTAATGCATGACCTACGCTTTCATGTATTTGTAGCATCATTTGGTCTGAAGCAATAACCAAATCCATTTCACCATTAGGACATTCTTCTGCATCTAATAATTCAATAGCTTCTTTACCTATTTTTTGTGCTTGAGCAAGGAGTTCTAATTTGTCAAAATATTCCATACCCATTTGAAGGCAGTTTCCCCTCATGCCACCAAACGTCCGCGTCTGCTGGTTCGCACCATCTGCAGCAGTAGCTGATAAATCAAATTCTAACATGAGAAAATCTTGTGAGATATCACTACCATTGGAACTCACAAAACGAAACATAGTCTGTATCGTTTGCAATAAAGCTCGCGCACTAACAATCTTATCGTTTACTTTGAGCTCATTATAAGCATCAAGAAGTAGTTTATTCAATTCACCTGGCGATAATGAGTCTTTTTCTTTTACAAATGGAGATTTATAGTTTCCAACATTAGCTGGCCGGGCATCTTGGGTGAATTGAAATGTAGCATGTTTTGAGGCAAGATTTGCTTGTGTAAACGCTTTCTTTGCAGCATTAGCGACACCCTCGTTAGTCATATTTGGAGTACCATAATAACCAAACTGACCTTTAGCAAGTACTTCAACCATTAATCCTTGAGAGGTATAGCTAGCATTCATTTGAGGTACGCCATCTCTGATAATACGAGGAGTATGTGTTTCGCTCACTTCTCTGATTCCAACCCAATCTGCTGGTACATCAACTGCTGATAATAAACTTTTTAGATCAATCTGCTGCATATTAATTCCTTTAACTAATTATCGAATTTTTCTGGATGATTCTTCAATGTCATTGTTACTTTTTCGAATGCATTAATAATATCATTTATATCACTTTCATCTCCCAGTAAATGATTTTGTGTAAGCCAAATTGATTGATAATCTGCAATTTGCTCAGTTACTGGGCATGAAATATTACTGTAATTTATATTTTTAAGCCATGGAAAATCATTTCCTTTTCCTTGGAAAATATCTTCTCTATATAATGGCTTATACCCAGCATATGTATATACACCTTCTGCTCTCATAGCATTAAAGAAGCTTTCTCTTGAAATATTATTAAAATTTTCAACTTTATATCTTAATAAATATAGATGATTTGATTCTCTCGTGACATTTTTATATCTGTGTGTTACTTCTAAGCCCATTTCTGATAATGCTTGATCTAATTTTTGTCTATTCTTATCACGAGTTCGCATATCATGTTCGATAGTTTGAAATTGAGGTAAAAGCAAACTTGCCGCCATGGCACTCATACGATGATTTCCACCAATTATATGATGTTCATACCAATCACCATCACGATGTCTTCCACAATTATAATATGCAAAACATGCATCCATAAAATCATTATCATTTGATATTATAGCTCCTCCTTCACCCGCACTCATATTTTTGGATGATTGAAAACTAAATATTCCTCCCTTGTGTAATGCGCCTACTTTTTTACCATCCCATTCAGCGCCATGAGCTTGAGCAGCATCTTCAATAATTTTAATATTGTGCTTATCCGCTATAGAAATGATACTTTCCATATCTGCTGGATTACCACCAATATGAACCGGTATAATCACTTTTGTACGTTCAGTAATTGCAGATTCAATTAGATTTGGATCTATATTAAAAGTATTTTCATCAATATCAACAAAGACTGGGGTCGCATGCGCCATAAGTACAGCAGTGACTGTTGCTATAAATGTATATGGAGGAATAATAACTTCATCTCCAGAAGAAACCCCAGCAGCTTTTAAAGCAACCCATAATGCATTAGTTCCTGTATTAACAGCAATGCAATTTTTAGCATCATGAAACATTGCAAACTTTTCTTCAAGTAGTTTAATAGATTCACTTCCAATACCCCAGGAGTCATTAATTAGCGTATCTATTACTTGTTCTTTCTGACCATCTACAACTCTAGGCCAAGGAAAAAATGGAGTTTTCCTAACGGGATCACCACCAAATAATGCTAATTCATTTAATTTCATAAAACTAAGTCATCAAATATTACACAATTTTCGTTCTAAATTGAATACACATAAATGATTATCTGAAATATTTACATACTCAATTGACATATTTTCTAACTGATATGCCAATATTGCAGATATATATTAAAATATAACATACAATAATGACTGGCATACATATTGTATATATTATAATGAAAACAATTAATGAAAGGAGTCTTAAATGACATTAGTAAAATGGAATCCAAATAGAAGTTTAATATCAGATTTTGATAGAATATTTGATAATATGTTTAACATTGATATTCCTATACATCCAAAGGAAAATTCATATTATCCTGCTGTAGACATTGAAGAAACAGAGAAAGAGTTTATTCTATCAGCTGATATGCCTGGACTTAAGAAAAAAGAAGTAACAATTGATATTCATGATGGTATTATAACTATTAAAGGGGAACGAATGAATGAAGATAAATCATCTTTTAATGGTTATCGTATGCATGAACGTCAATTTGGTTCATTTAATCGAAGCTTCCGTCTACCAGACAATGTAAATGAAGATAAAATAGCTGCAAAATTTGATAATGGCGAATTATTAATAACATTGCCTAAAACGAAGGAAATTAAACCAGAAGGAAGACAAATTAAGATTAGTTAACTCTATCTGACATAAAATAGAAAAGGGGCTTAATGCCCCTTTTCTATTGATAGTATTTCTTTATAATAAATCAATTAGACTATGTATGGAACGTTTCGCAGAATCTTGATTAAACTTCTTCTTATCATTAACAGATATCGTTTTTGGTACAACTATCGTTCCCAAATATTCTAATTGAGAACGAAAAGAAGCTAAAAACCTAAGTCCATCTCCTCCACTGTTAGTTCCAATCAAAGCAATTTTACCAATAAAACAATCCCGCCAATTCTTTGTTGAAAGCGAAACCCATGTTATAGCATTTGTTAATATAGGTGGTGATCCTCCATTGTATTCAGGTGCACAAAAAATAAAAGCATTACTATTTTCAAATTCCTGACTTAACTCTTGGGCAACTTCATTATCAGTATCTATACCAGGTATATATAATGGGAGTTTATATAATTCAAGGTTAATTATTTTAGTTGTAATTGGGTAAGCTGATTCAACCAATTCTTTTAAACTATTTGCTAATTTAAAATTTTTTCCACCGCTGGAAGAAACTATTAAAAGGCTCTTATTCTTGGCCATGAATACTCAGAAAATTATATTTAAAGAATAACCTGGAACATTATCAAATACTCCAATATCTCTATACACATAATCAAAATTAATTTTAGGACCTCTGGGTACTTGATAATTCAATCCAATACCAAATGTTAAACCCTCCTTAGACTCATTCATACCGTAAAATGCCTGTCCTCCTCTAAGAGATATCATTTTTCTAAATATATATTCAAAACCTACATTTATATATTCTACATTATTATTTGGATGAATTGCATCAGCTGCGATAGTCAACTTATGTATATCTGATTGCACAACATCTTTGCTTACTCCAGCGCGAAATACTAAAGGTAATGGCCAATTCATTGAGTTTAGACTTGCATCTATCTTGTCATTATTTCCATACATTGTTTCATCAATATCATAATCTACTTCTGTATCGTAACCCTCCATGGAAATTTTTCCACCAAAGTTGGAAATAGACATTCCTATACGTAAGCCACTATTTTTTGTCACAAAAAGGCTACCTAGATCCACAGCCAATCCACCAGCATTCATATGCCAGATCTTCTCTTGTATAAATTTCATGTTTACACCGAAAGAAAAACGATCAGTTAGTCTTCTTGCATATGATCCAGCCAAAGCAACATTACTTACTGAAAAATATTCTCCTGTTCCTTGTGGTGATTTTACAGTGCGTACTTGCATTTCGTCCATAGTAACAGAAGTAATAAAAAACCCTAAAGAGCTTGAACGGTCTAAGGGGACAACTACTGCACTATGATTAAATTGAATATCGGCAAGCCATGGAGAATGATAAAAATGTGCCATAGGTCTTACAATATTAACACTACCAGCTGGATTCCAATACAAAGCTGTAGGATCATCAGCAATTGCTACAAATGCACCGCCCATAGATAAAGATCTTGCACCAATACCAATATCTAAAAACGACGCTGCAGTAGTAGCAACATTACTTACACTTCCAGTTATCTGACTATATGAAAATGAAAAAGAAAATAAAATTATAATAATCTTAGTATAGCGTATCATTTAATTACCGCAAATTTTCCGGTTTTTTCACCGACATTAGGCGCATCCACATGATAAATATATAGACCATAAGCAATCTCTAGTCCATCTTTGGATAACATATCCCATGAATATGTACCATATTCGTACTGACTCGTGTGATGAATTTCATCCACTAGGTATCCAGATAGAGTAAAAATCTTAATAGTACATTCTTGAGGTAAATTAATAAAATCAAGCTTACGAGGTCCACGCCCAGAAACATAAATATGTTTTGGTTCCCAACGGGCAGTTACCACATAAGGATTAGGTACAACGGCAATATCATTCATTTCAACTTTAGCTAGTTCATTATCTACCCAAGATTTCTTTGTTGTAAAATGATATTTGTCTTGACTAGAAAATGGACGTTTAGTAGATATTCTAAAACGATCACCCTTAACAATAGTAGCTGTAGTATCATATAGAAAATCATTTTCATTATATGGGCATATTATTGAATCAGGAAAAAATTGAACAAACATATACGGTGTTTGCAGACCGGGATATGGCATTAATAATATTGGTTCTTCCGGCTCCCATCTCCCATTATTACTAATATCATAAATACGGAATGTAACATCAGTATTTTCTGTAATGTTTCTTACTCTAAATGGAGATGGAAGATTTGAATAATCAAATGTTATAGAATCACCAAGATCTCCATCCCAAATAATCTCAAAATCTGCAGGGTGAATTCTTTGATCAAAAATTCGATAGCAATGAGGAGAATTAGAACCAAGCCATCCAGATGAATCAAAATCTACAGCGATAGGTTCATTATAGATAAATACCTTCATTCCATCAAAAATTGGGTTATTTGTTTCACCTGCTGTCGAACTGCTATTCATAATAGGGTAATATTTAAAGCTAGCTACAAATGTGCCCATTTCAACTAAGCCACCATTTTCTAAAGCAATAATCATACCATTTTCATAATCCATAGAATAATCAACACCTAAAACATAAACCATATCACCAGTTTCATCTGTAACGATGACAGAAGATGAATCAATATTTTTATGTTCTAATGCACCATATCCACCAGCTATAACAAATGTTTCCATTTTTAACTGTTCATCTAAAACAGAATAATAAATTATTGGACTGCCAAATTCTCGATCAAAAGTTAAAGAGTATGTTGCGTCTTCAGGAACAGCAGTTGGATCAACTGTTATTACTTCAATCCTACCCGTAGCATATCCTGAATCATGCACAACAAATTCTTGACCGAGAGTTGCTGTATTGGGACCCATATACCCTGCTACGGTTGCATTTGGAACAGCCATGCCTGCATTCTCACTCATATTGATTACATTTCCTTTACGATCCAAATCTACTATTATTGAGCATTCAGAAGGTGCTATGGGCAATAAATTATCCTGTTCACTAAAACCTAATTCATAAAAGTCTATATCATACCCTTTATCATATGCCACTACTGCATAATAGTATGTCATACCATTGTATACATTATTGCTATCAATAAACATATGTTCAAGACCTGAATCCGTACCCATATCATATTGGATACCGTTAAATCCTATTGGGTGAGGGCCTTTTAAACTATCAATTAAATCAAACTGTGCTATTGGTTTATTAAATGTATTATTACCATATGCATCAGTAATAACGTAGGGATCAATAAAACCAGGATCTGTACTACGGTATATCCTATATCCTTCAAAATCTGAACCATAAATAGCATCCAGAGAATTTTCGGATAGCTTATCCCAAAATAAGGTAACCTGTTTATCTCCAGGAACAACAGTTAAGTTTGGCTTTAAAGGAGGCTTAGCAAAATTATAATCATTATCATATATATTTTGCATAGTCACAGTATTCCTCAAAATATCATCCATGTCATTTCCAAAGACCATCGCTACAGAAAATTTCTTTTTCTCACCTGGATCTAAGCCAATAAAACCTGAACCATATAAAAATGTTTGATCAATATTTTGTGTTGGTACATCGAAAAAGCCAGGTTGCAATTGACTCCACATAATTTCATCATTTGATGGATATATACTTGGATAAGGCGAAGAATAAAAGCTAGTTAAGCCTATCTGATCAGATTCATCATTATCAGTAATTTCAAAATTTGGTTCCCCTAAATCAGGGATTCCATTTCCTTCTGTCCCATCTGGGTCTGGACCATTATAATCATAATGATATGCGCCAAGACCATCTGAGCCAATATCATCTCTTTCTGCCAACCAATCTCCATCATTATCAATTCCATCAAACTGGCTTTCATCAATCATACCATCATCATCATTATCAATACCATCATGTGGATTACCGGGAGATTCAAGGAAGCTCCACCCAAAATAAACTGGTTTGAATCCACCATCTGCATTACTCCAACCATCATGATCCCATTGGTATACAATATCATTTTCAACATCAAACCATGCATCATCATCCGTATAATCACCATTTGTACTACCTATATCTGCATCACCATACATTCCAAAAATCACACTATCTAATCGAGAAGTACCAACATTTGTAATCCAATAAGTAACGATAATTATATCTTCCGCCGCAGGATGATTCCATTGATATATACGACACTCAAGTTCAACTCCAATTCCAGATCTTCTTTTAGGAACTACATCAAAATCTGTAGAATCTGGAAAATGAGAAAATTCATCATTATAATAATCATCCATTACAAAATAGGATTCTTGATCTGCTCGAACATACTTTCCATATTGACCATTCCAAAAACCATCCCAATCACTATCACGATTAGGCCATGTTTCTGGCCAAGTAAAATCCTTATCACTCATGGCCATAATCTCTTGATTTGGGTTTGCATAACCGGTTAAAGGCTCGAAACCCCATTGATATCCCTGAGGAGAGTTATCTTTTAGACCAACAGCACCATCAGAGACTATATGAACTCTATTACCGTTCGTATCAATAACACTTGCTGCAATAACAGGAGTAAATTCATAAAAATACGAATGACCGGAACCAAAGGGGTAAATACCAGATAAACTGCCACCAGCATCACCAATTCCTCCAAAATTATAAAATCTATTAAAAATACGATTGCCATTATGATCCCCATATTTACGATCAGTTACATCCATATTTTTTTCACGAGAATCAATTCCTTGTAAATATTTATTAGGCTGTTGGCCTAATAGAAGTGTAAATAACGGTATAAAAAATAATAATCGCATTAAAAGCTTACACTCAATCCTATTTTTATTTGCCTTGGACTAGAATAATAATCCGGACGGATAAGGTATTCATCTAAACTATTATATCCAGGACCACTAATCTGTGGTGTATAAGTTGGGACAAGTGTATAGGTAGATCTTCCTGTATCACTGAATACAGTTAATTCATTCCTTATATCAAATAGATTATACACATTCATACTAAGGGACATTTTGATTCCAGATAATTGAAAATGGTAATAACTACGTAAATCAACATTGAAAGTACTTGGCTTTCTGGCATTATTTTCAAAAGATGTTCTAACTCCAAGGTATTGGGTTGTATATGGAAGTCCACTGCCATAGCTAAATATAATTCCCACACCTGAGTTCTTAATAGGATGATATGTCAAAGTCGTATTTAATGTATGTCTTTGATCCCAATCTAGAGGAACTAGCATTTTCTCAGGTTCAATATTTGATGCTTCATCATTGAATGCTGCTGCAGGGTCGGATGCATTACCTTCTGAAACTGAATATGTATAATCTACGTTACCTGAAACCTTAGCTGATGCTCTTTTGGAAAGAGCAATAGTAACACCTTTTGAATTTGCATAATCCTGATTGATATATAATCCATATTTATCACCAGCAACAAAAGATTGAATAATCTTTGTTGCATTTAAGTTTCTAATATCTTTATAAAAGCCAGTTAATTCAATTCCAATATTTGCACCAATTTGCTGAGAAAATCCAACTTCGTATTGTGTAGTTCGCTGAGGTTCTAAATCTCCATTCCCCATTGTATATCCTGTACCACTTCCCGCGGGTACTTCAAACTCTGGGTTTGTATACAAGTAACTATACTGAGGAATAGCAAAAAAATGACCATAAGAAAAGTGCATATGACCTTGGTCCGTTATTGGAAAGGCTAAAGCGAATCTAGGACTTAATTGTGACTTTGCTTTTGCATTCTGATACCATGAATCACCGAAAGCATTACTTTCACGACGATCATTAGTATTCTTTTGGTTGTCGGGATACATTTCTATCTGAGAAATTTCACCGTCACCATCTAAATCAAAAAAACGGTTAATTGGTTTAACAGGACTATTAATATTGGGATCACTTGGATCATTAAGAATTCTCCATTTTGGATCAAAATAGTCCCAACGTAATCCAATATTGACAACCAAATCTTCAAATTCAATTTTATCCTGAATATAAAAAGCATACTCAAAAGGATTTCTACCTTTTTTACCGTATGTATTGTGACTAGGAGATTCAGATGAATTTGGAATTCTTGGAGTATACCCTGTGTATTCCGCTAATTGCACACTATAACTAGTTAATGACATATTTGTTTGACGATATTCAAAACCTGCCTTTAAATAATGAAATCTATTTATTTGGCTAGTTCCATCAATTTTAAAAGTATTAATTGCTGATTTTTGTTCGAAATAACCCATACTATGTCCACCAACTTCAAAATTATTTCCAGGCGTATAGTCATCTATAGTTGGAGAAACATAAAAAAGACTCGGGTCTGCATTTAAGGTAGTATCCACAAAGGAATAACCAAAAAAGTTCACGCTATCAATTGATAATTCAGAATGATTTTGAAAATAATTTCGTTTATCACTCCTCTGACTTCTGTAATGGTTGACAGTCCTCGATAATGATAAAGTAAAAAATGTTGAAGGATTTAAACTATAATCCATTACAAACATATTACTTAGTTTAGTGGTGAACTGATGCGATCTGCCGTATGGATTCCATTTATAGGCATGAGAATACCCTTGAGAGGCTGTTTCACTTCCACTAAGACTATAGGCCACTCTTAAAGTAGGGTTTACAATCCATGAGACCTTTGTTAAACCTGTGTATTGATCAGACCAGTTCATAGCCACCCATGAAGAATCATTAGCTCCATAAGGATGATACAGAGAATCCCAATCTGCGTGAGATGGGGTAATATACTCAAAATTATTTGTTTGGGAGTTCCAACGATGAGATTCTGGAACAAAAATCTTCTGGCCATATAAATAACCGCCATTTCTCTTATATCTACCCGAGGCAAAAATAGATATTTTATCTTTAATTATAGGTCCATCTACAGAACCTTGAATATCCTGAATTGTATTTGGTCGAAATACATCTAGCTGAGGAAATAATTCATCATTTGCATAATAACTACCAAGCATAGATGACATATTTCCAGAATATTTTCTATAATCACCGCTTTTTGTAATAATATTTATTATTCCAGACATTGCTTTGCCGTATTCAGCATTAAAAGTTCCACTAATAAATTGAAGTTCTTGAATCGCATTATTTTCAATTTCAACTGCCATACCTGCATCGTATGGATCAGTTACAGCCACACCATCAATCATATATGCTATTTCTCCGCTTCTACCTCCACGAACGTGTAAACCACCACCTGAGTTTACTACACCAGCTTGTAGTGCTACTATATCTTCTAATTCTTCAACGGGAAGCATATCAATTTCTTCACTGGTTATATTTGCCTGAGAATACGTTACATCTGCTTGAACCATTGGTCTTTGTGCAGTAACCTCAACTGCATCCATGCCTATAACACCTTCTTCCAATTCAGCATTTAATGTAGTAGTTAAATCAACTTGGATTTTTACATCTTTAACAACAACATCTTTATATCCAATCATAGAAAATGTGACAGAATAGGTTTTAGGGGGTATTTGTAAAATAAAGTATCTACCCTCTATATCTGTTGCAGTACCATAATTCGTACCATTAACAAGAACATTTGCACCAACCATAGGCTCTCTAGATACCTTATCAATTACGATTCCAACTATTTTACCAGTTGTACCTGCATCTAACAGATGGAATGCTATAATCAGAGTAAAAACAAATTTATTGATATATTTCATTATATTAAACAATGCTAAATTGCGGGAGAATATAATATATAAAGATTATTAATATTTTTAATTATTTATGCAACTTTCTATACAAACTATAAAAGCAGCACATAATAGAATAAAACCCTATATTATTAATACCCCCATAAAATCAGATAAAGAAATTAATCATTTAGTTGATGCAGATGTTTATTTCAAGTGTGAAAATTTGCAAAATTCTGGATCATTTAAATTTCGAGGTGCATCAAATGCTGTTTTTTCTTTAAATGATGAAGAGGCTCGTAGAGGCGTCATAACTGTTTCATCTGGAAATCATGGCACCGCATTAAGCCTGGCTGCAAAAAATAGAGGAATTCCGGCCACTGTAATTCTACCATCAAACGCTACTAAATATAAAAAAAACCTTATAGAAGAATTAGGTGCTAACATAATAATATGCAAACCAACAGTAAAAAGTAGAGAAAAAACTTTATTAGATGTTAAAGAAAAAACTGGCGCTAGTGTTATTCACCCATATAATGACTACCGTGTTATGTCAGGTCAAGGAACTATAGCATTAGAAATTATTGAAAAAATTCCTGATTTAGATATTATTTTGTTCCCCATTGGTGGCGGTGGATTAATAAGTGGAAATGCCATTGCAATTAATTCTATTTCTCCTAAAACAACTATAATAGGAGCAGAACCAGATTTAGCTAATGATGCTCAACAATCATTAATTAAAAAGGAACTTATCCCATCAACATATCCTGAAACCATTGCAGATGGTTTACGCACATCTTTAGGCTCAAAAACATTTCCTATAATATTGAAATACATAAAAGATATATTTACTGCACCAGAAGCTTCTATTATACCAACAATGAAATGGATGACAGAAAAATTTAATGATAAGATAGAACCCTCTTGCGCAGTACCCTTAGCAGCACTGATAGAAAATAAACCTTATTTTTCAGATAAAAAGGTAGCGATTATAATTAGTGGTGGTAATATTGCTGATGCATAAAGTTTTAAATATATTTACAGAACTTTGTTTTACATGATGTTTAAAATATGATACTGAATAATATTCTAGAAAATATTGGCAATACACCAATCGTAAAACTCGATAAAGTTGGTTCTGCACTTAAGTGTAACCTATTTGCAAAATGTGAATATTTAAATCCAGGAGGATCTGTAAAAGACCGCATAGGTCTCCGCATGATCAATGAAGCAGAAAAATCAGGCCAAATTAAACCTGGAGACACCTTAATCGAACCTAGTTCTGGAAACACGGGAATAGGCTTAGCTCTAGCTGCAGCAGTTAAAGGATATAAACTAATTATTACTATGCCAGAAAAAATGAGTATGGAAAAAGAAGTGGTTTTAAAAGCTTTAGGTGCAACGATAGTTCGAACACCTACTGAAGTTTCACATGATGATCCAAAAAGTCTCTTTGGTGTAGCAAAAAAACTGCAAAGTGAAATACCTAATTCTCATATTCTTGATCAATATAGTAATAATAATAACCCAGATGCCCATTACAATAGTACGGCCCAAGAAATTCTAGATGAGTTTGGAACTGATCTTAATATGGTTGTCATATCAACTGGAACAGGTGGAACTATTACTGGTATTGCAAAAAAACTAAAAGAGTCAATTCCAGATATACATATTGTAGGGGTTGATCCAATTGGCTCAATTCTTGGTGGTGGTACAGATATATCTTCTTATAAAGTTGAAGGAATAGGATATGACTTCTTTCCTAATGTGTTAGATAATTCATTAGTTGATAAATATATTAAAACAAATGATGAAGATTCATTTTCAATGGCGAGAAGGCTTATTAAAGAAGAAGGCTTATTAATTGGTGGATCATGCGGTGCGACTGTATGGGGAGCTATTGAAGCGGCAAAAGATCTTGATATAAATAAAAATGTACTGGTTATACTACCGGATGGTATTAGAAATTATCTCAGCAAATTTGTAAATGATGAGTGGATGAAAAATAATAATTTTACATTATGAAGAAAACCGTACTATTACTATTATGTATTTCATTTTTGTTTAGCTCTTCCCCAGATGAGCGTGGATACATAGTAAAGATTGGAGATAAAATACCGGAATTTATTATGGAATTCCCTGATGAATCTCTAATTAACAGTAAAGATTTATTGGGAAATGTTGTTATGTTACAATTTACTGCAAGTTGGTGTTCAGTATGCAGAGAAGAGATGCCTCATATTGAAAAAGAAATTTGGAAAATATATAAAAGAGTTGGTCTAAAAGTAATCGGTATTGACCGGGATGAGCCTGCAGATGTTGTAAAAAGATTTGCGAAAGAAGTAAAAGTAACTTACCCTATTGCTCTTGATCCGGGAGCGGATATTTTTGCGCTATTTGCTGATAGAAATAGTGGTGTCACAAGGAATATAATTATTGATACAGATGGAACAATATCATTCCTGACTCGATTATTTGATCCTAAAGAATATTTAGGAATGAAAAAAATGATACATAGTTTACTTAAAAATCAATTTCTAGAAGAAAAACAAGATCTTATTGCGCAAAAACAAATTTTAAAACAGTTAAAAAATAAAAGAACACCTAATAATCTATCTTCAATACATAAAATTGAAAGAAGATTATCACTAAAGGAAAGTGAATTAAACCTAAGAGAAAGAAGACTTATTTACGCTAAGAAACTTTTATAAATTAAAAAATTACTATCCAAATACTCGTAAAGAAATTTTCTGATCATTTAACTGTTTTAAATTAATAATCGCCATTAAAGGGACCATAAATATCATTGCTATAACAGCAGCTTTTTGTGATAAAACTTTTGCATTATGGGGGTTAGACATATATAAAGCAAAATCAAAGTCTGCTATGATTATATGAGATAAAACGATAAGCCCACTAGAAAAAAATATTAATGATAAAATTATATTTTCTTTATTAATTAATAGAAATGTTAAAGAATAAAAAAACACAGCTAAACTCATGGATCGAAAGACCCAGTTTGCAAAAAAAACATGTAGATCAAAATATAAATCTGATGGTGTAAGTCCAACTCCCGCAAAGCAAACACTAGCAAAACATCCAAATATTCCACCAATTCTTGATAACATAAATGATGCTGGACTGATATTATGTAATGATGGCAAAAATAAGAAATAAATTAAAAATGAGATTCCTATTATTATTAATGATAGGTTAAACGTGTAAAAGGATATTTGATTATTTTTCCCTGAATATCCTATATCCCTTCCCAAGTCACTCAAATAGTTTAAGGAAAATGAATACCCATAACTAAAATTATCAACAGCATTACCACCATCGTATGTTATCATAGCTATTGAAACAAGCGAAACAAATAAAACTATTGAAAGTATTGGTAATATTATAAAAATATTATATTCTAAATTTTTCATCATGAAGTAATAGTTATAATATCTCCAGAAATAGAAGCGTTATATTGCCTTAATGGATTTTCAGCAGGTCCATTTAGGACATTTCCATTCAAATCAAATCTACTTCCATGACAAGAACATGTAGATACACCAGACGAAGAATATGCATCAACTGTACAATTGGCATGCGTACAATTTCTACTATATACTTTAATAACATTTTCGTTTTGTCTGTAAACTAGCATCCCATGGCTATCAATAGGATTAGGAGATAGAGCTAAAGTTCCTCCTACAGATTGAAGTGCACTATTTTCTGATAATGAAATATCAACAATAAAAGATATGTCTTGTCCATTTGGAGTTACAGGATTTGAATCATCACTACATCCAGTTTGATTAATAATAATAAAACTACCCATTGTTAAAGTGCCTAATCCAGTTAATGTATCTTTAACAAACTTTCTTCTACTACATGGGTCATTAAATATTTTTTCAACAGAATTTTTTTTCATTTACTCTCCAATTAATTAAATACCAAGAATTACATCCATCAGCATCAGAACATCAATAATATCAAGAGTATTATCATAATTCAAATCTGCTTTACAATAGTCTATATCAGTGGGATTATAATAACCTAAGCTAAATCGTAATAATTCAATTACATCTAAGATATTTACTATATTATCTTCAGTTAGATCACCAGGTTGACAATTACCTCCAATAGGGATAGCTGAAATTGATACACTTATACTAGTCGAATCCGTATCAATAACTCTGGTAATTAATGAATAATTATATTCTGTATTAGCTGATAATCCATCATCGGTGTATGACTCTACACCAGACCAAACTGATGCTTCAAAATCTTCATTTTTATATATGTCAATCATAAAATTTGGAATTGGATCACCACCAAATAATTCAGTAGGATCATCCCATTCTAAATTCACACGATACCATACAGAGGTATCTGCAGTAAGATTTGTGATAGGATTTGGGTCTAAAGAATCTGCAGCTAAATATTCCATACTCAGCACTGCAGAATTATATAAATTAAGCCTACCACCACTTACCGTAATGCCATTGAGCGAAGCCAGCTGATCAGTACCATCTAATATTATTTGCTTAATAATAATTGCACCTTGATCTGGCGATGAACGGTAAAAAGAAGCTAACCCAGATGACATCGAAGCATGTATAAATCCTATTGCACCAGCAACATGTGGGGAAGCCATTGAAGTTCCAGATAGTGATGATGTACCTCCTCCAGTATAGGTAGACAATATTTGTGTTCCTGGAGCACCAAGATCTATTGTTGTTGCCCCGTAGGCAGCACCACTATTTTTAGAATCATTTCTTGTAGTGTTTGTTACAGAAACCATATAATCACTCTCACAACCTGTTGGAACATCACCTGTTACATCCACATTAGAATTATTATTCATTGTTGCTCCGCAACTTAAGATTCCATATTGTCCCATTGCATTATACATATCATTCCATAGAGAATAAGTAGCGCTATTACAATCTGCATTATTTACTCCAAAGCTACTATTTGTTGCTACAACAAATGCTCCAGACGCACCACCCGTAGAATCATAGATTGCACGTTGATCTAAAATATACCCATACGCTTCTAAGACTATAGAGGTAGTACCAGAAGATCCTCCTAAAGCCATTAGTTTTACATCCCAGTTTACACCAGATACGTAATTACCATTATTTCCTTTTGCCCCAACTATCCCGGCAACATGAGTTCCATGGCCATCACTTGGAATCGAACCATTTGATGAATATGCATTCCATCCATGAATGTCATCTATATATCCGTTATTATCATCATCAATCCCATTACCTGGTATCTCACCCCAATTTTTCCAAAGATTTGGGATTAAATCAGCATGAGTAAGCAACATTCCACCATCCACGATAGCAACAACAATTGTATCTCCTAAAGGCGTAACTCCACCTGTTGATAAATCCCACGCTTCAGGTGCATCAATATCTGCATCTATTGTACCACCACTTTGACCTGTATTTTGAAGAGCCCACTGTTGATTAAACTGAGTATCATCTGGAATATTTCTCCTAGACACTTTTGTATCCGGCATTACTTTATCAATAAAAGGATTATTTTCAAGTTCTTTTATTGCGCTTAGTGGACCGCCTATCATGTCATTTTTTAATTTTATACTTACAATATTCAATCTTCTAACTAGTACTTTTTCAATAGTATATCTACTAGTATCAAGTGAAGAACTAAAATCAGATCGTGAAATATCAGGAGCTATTTTTACAATTATTTTATCTTGAACAATTTCTTGTCCGAATAAAATATTAATTATTAATAAAATATATAATTGATAACGAAGGTGGTACATCCGAGTAATCTACGAGTTTTTTATAAACATATAATTGATATTAATCACAGAAAATACAACAGTATTCAGATTATAATACGATTATAAAAGATAGTTTACTTAGGCTTTTCTTCTATTTGGAATTTTTTTGCCATTAAAAGTATTTCTTCAGCAATCTTGAATGGTATATTTGCTTTATTAGCAATAGTCTTTGAATCTGTACTTGCTATATTTTCAATTCCATTAAATGTTTTTAATAAAGATTGTACTCTTTTGGGTCCCATACCATCTACATTATCAAATATTGATTTACGTACTTTCTTGTTTCTCTTCTGCTTTTGATAGGTAATGGCAAATCGATGAGCCTCATCTCTAATTTTTCGCAATAAAATTAAACCAGGAGAATTTTTAGGAATTGATTGGGCATCTGAATTTCCTGGGACGAAAACTTCTTCTAAACGTTTAGCCAAACCAATAACTAATAAATAGTCTAGACCAAGTTCTCGTAGTGCAGATATAGCCATATTTAATTGCCCTTTTCCCCCATCAATCAGAATAAGATCTGGGAAAGATAATTTCTCATCTTTTAGTTTCTTATATCTCCTAAATACAACTTCCCGAATTGCAGCAAAGTCATCAATACCATTAACTCCTTTTATTTTATATTTTCTGTACTCAGATTTTTTTGATTTACCATCAACAAAACTCACCATTGAAGCAACCGTATCTTCCCCTGCCAAGTGTGAAACATCAAATGACTCAATTCTACGAGGAGGTATTTTAAGTTGTAAATCTTCTTGTAGTTGATGTATCATCTTTGGAATTAATTCTCGACGTTTTGTTCTATTAATTATCCATTCTCCTAATAATAACTTTGCATTTTGTTTTGCTAATCTAATCTCTCTAGCCTTATCACCCTTGATAGGTACTTTAATATATACATTCCCATTACGTTTTTCTTTTAGCCAATTGATTAATTGTTCTTTATTCGTTGGTATTTCAAACACATTAATAACTTTAGGTATAAAATCTGAATTCAGATAAAATTGAGTTATTACTATTTCAATTATATCTGAATCAGTTTCATCAGAAATATTCATAGATATTTTTTCACGGCTATGTATTCTTCCGTTTCGTATTCTAATTATCACGCTGATGCACATATTATCTTTCCTTGATAAAGCAATAACATCACGATCATCAAAATCTGCAGCAACTTTACGTTGCTTTTCCTTAAAGTTTCTTATTGCATCTAATTGATCTCTATATGTTGCGGCATCTTCGTATCTCGTTTCACTAGCCGCTTTTAACATTTGATCATTAATATATTTTTCAGTTTCTTTTGTTCTACCTTGTAAAAATGAAATAACTCGTTTTATCATTTTATTATATTCTTCTTCAGATACTAGATCTTGACAAGGGCCTTCACATTTTTTTATATGGTAATCAAGGCAAAGATCTACTTTTGAAGATTTTATTGTTTTTTTATCTAGAAGAAAATCACAACTGCGAATTGGAAAAATTTTATATACAGCTTTAAGAGATCTTCGTAAAACATATACATCCGTATATGGTCCAAAATATTGAGAACCATCTTTAATAATTTCTCTAGTAATAAAAATCCTTGGATAAGGTTCTTTTGTAATTCGGATATAAGGAAACGATTTATCATCTTTGAGATTAATATTATAATGGGGTTTATTTTCTTTAATTAAATTTGCTTCGGTTAGCAAAGCTTCGACTTCAGATGAAACAACTATCCATTCCAAATCTAAAATTCTTTTTATCATAGATTGATTTTTAGGAGTCTGATATTTGTTCTTCTGAAAGTACGATCGGACTCTTGTGCGTAAATTTTTTGCCTTTCCTATATAAATAATTTCACCTTTATCATTGATAAACTGATATACACCTGGTTTTTGAGGAATGTTAGTGATTTTATTATTTAATAAATCATTCATGATAGAAATTTACTTTTTTTTAGTTATTTAAAATGAACCCTTTTTATATACAATTCTTCGATATAATCATTTAAAATATTCTATTAGAAATTCAATAATCATAAATAATACGGAAAAATAATCATGAATAATAAAGATACAATTCATATGTCTATCAAAGAATTCAAAGAAAATGGATATAAAGTAATAGACTGGATAGCAGATTATTACGAAAATATTGAATCGTATCCTGTTCTATCAAAAATAAAACCTGGTGAATTACGTAAAGGTCTTCCTAAAAACCCACCAAAAGAGGGTGAAAATTTTATTAATATTTTAAGTGATATGAATGACAAGATTATTCCAGGAGTAACACACTGGCAATCACCTAATTTCTTTGCATATTTTCCATGTAATTCCACTGGGCCAGCTATTCTAGGTGATCTATTATCTAGCGGATTAGGAATTCAAGGAATGTTATGGGCTTCAAGCCCATCATGCACTGAACTAGAAAGCCATGTATTAGACTGGCTTGTAGATATGCTTCATCTTCCAAAAAAGTTTAAATCTGATACTTTGGGAGGAAGTGTAATCCAGGACACAGCTTCTAGTGCAACTCTTTGTGCTCTTATAGCTGCAAGAGAAAAAATATCTAATGGAAAAATTAACGAAAATGGATTTGATAATTCTATCAGGGTGTATACTTCCACAGAGGCACATTCTTCGATAGAGAAAGCAGTAAAGATAGCAGGAATTGGAAGTAATAATATTAGACTAATTGAAGTGGATCAAGATTTTTCTATGGATCCTGTCAAATTACGTAAAGCAATTAATATGGATATTAAAAATGGAAAAACACCTGCTTTTGTTTGTGCTACTATTGGCACGACATCAAGTACAGCAATTGACCCATTAGAAGAAATTGGAAAAATATGTGATGAATTTGGGATATGGCTTCATGTGGATGCTGCTATGGCAGGATCTGTATCAATATGTCCGGAATATCGGTTTATTCATGATGGTATTGAATATGCTGATAGTTATTGCTTTAACCCACACAAGTTTTTACTAACAAATTTTGACTGTAGTTGTTTATTTGTTTCTGATAGAGAGGCATTAATTAAGTCTCTCACTATTAATCCAGAATATTTAAAAACTGAGGTAAGTGATTCAGATACTGTATTTGATTATAGAGATTGGCAAGTACCCCTAGGCAGAAGATTTAGAGCTTTAAAACTATGGAGTGTTATTAGATATTATGGAATTAATGGAATACAGTCACATATTAGAGGACATATTACATCTGCGAAGCTCTTATCAGATCTGATTGCAGAAGATAACAGATTTGAGATAATGGCACCAACTATACTTAATTTAGTCTGTTTTAGATACAAAGCATCTGATCAGTTTAATATTCTGCTTTTAAACGAATTAAATAAAAGTGGATTCTTATATTTAGTTCATACAAAACTAAATAATAAATACACCATAAGATTTTCAATTGGACAAACAAATACCACTGAGGAACATGTATTAAATGCTTGGAAATTTATTTTGAAAAAAACTGAAAAACTGGAAAAAACTGGAGTTAAGTAGCTTTTTCAGCTAATTCGACTAAGACACCTCCCGTACTTTTTGGATGAATAAAAACTATTTTATACCCTTCAGCTCCAATTGATGGTTTTTCAGAAACTATAGAAATATTATTTTCTTTAAGTTCATTTATTGCTTGATATATATTATCTACTTGAAAACATACGTGATGTATGCCCTCACCCTTTTTATTCAAAAATTTTTCTATGCTTGAATCACCTGATATTGATTTTAAGAGCTCTACTTTTCCACTCCCTGTATCATAAATATCTGTTTTAACACCTTCATGCTCTACAATTTCAGTTGAACTGTGTTTTATGCCTAAAATATGTTCCCAAAAAGGTGAACGATCCTCAATATCCTCAACTGCTATTCCAATATGTTCAATACTTAATATTTTCATTTCAAATTACCAAAATCTTTTCTGTACTTCTGATTTAATGTAAGGCCTAATCCATCCCCAGATGGCAGTTTCAATTTACCATCAACGACTTTAACTCCAATATACGGATCATTATCAATTAAAAGATTGCCATCTAAATCTGCAAAGTCTACTTGAGGTGACAAATTAGACATAGCTGTAATTCCAATGGAGGACTCTACCATACATCCCAGCATAATTTTCATATCGTATTTACGCGCCAAGTCAATCATCTTTTTAGCCTCAAATAAAGATCCACACTTCATCAATTTAATATTTATTCCATCGAAGGCATGAGCAATATCAGGAATATTTGATGACTTTATGCTGTTTTCATCAGCGATTAAGGGTAATGGAGATACATCTCTTAATTTAGCTGTATCTCCTAAGTTTTGAGCCTTAAACGGTTGTTCTACAAATTCAACGTTATGATCTGCAAGCCATTTACACATTTTTTTCCCAGTATCTAAATCCCAACCTTCATTTGCATCTACTCGTATTATCTTATCTGTTTCTTTCCGTATTAATTTGATTATATTTTTATCATGCTGTTCATTAATGCCTAATTTTATTTTTAAAATATTATATGATTTAGCTTCTTCTATCTTCTTTGGAATTAAATCTAAATCGCCTATTGCAATAGTAAATGAAGTATATAACATATTTTTACCTGAATTAAAATATCCAGAAATACGTCTATTATTTTTTTTAGTCCATAAGTCTAACCACGCTGTACTCAATGCTGCCTCTAGTGAACTAATGCCATTTGAATTTTTTTTACACCAAAAAGCACCTTCTTCTAAGTTTAAATTATTATCAATATTATCGATAGATTTTAAATGAGTTATTATTTGATTAGTTGACTCATCATAACGTACAGAAGGAGCCGCTTCTCCTCTACCTATATACTCTCCATCTGATATGTATATGTATACAATATCATAATATGTATGTGTGCTTCTTGAAATCCCGAATGGATGAGAACAAATAATTCGATATGTTGTATAATCTAAATTCATTTACAACTAATTATATTATTGGAATCAATGGCGAAATTCTGGTTCTCTTTTTTCAATAAATGCTGTTAATCCTTCCATTCTTTCATCATGACGAAATAATTCAGCAAATTCTTCTACTTCTATATCCATACCTTCTTTTACACTTAATATTAATCCATCATGAATACATCTAAGAGAGGAGCTAATGGCTTTTGGACCATTTTTTAAAATAATTGAAGCTAATTTTCTTGATTCAGACATTAACTGATTTTGAGGACATATTTTATTTGCCAAACCAATTCTATAAGATTCTTCAGCATTAATTATTTTACCAGTAGTTATTAATTCAATTGCTTTTCCAACCCCAACAATTTTTGGCAACCTTTGCGTACCTCCCCATCCAGGGAGAAGTCCTAATTTAACTTCTGGCTGACCAAAACTTGCATTTTCAGAAACAATTCGCATATGACAAGCCAACGCTAATTCACAGCCACCTCCTAAAGCGAAACCATTTACAGCAGCAATAACTGGTTTTGAAGAGGTTTCAATCATCATAGTTAATTGCTGACCAGCTTTACCATATTCAAATGCCTCTTTCGCATTCATTTGTTGCATAGCTTTAATATCTGCTCCAGCGATGAATGCTTTATCACCCTCACCAGTAATGATAATCACTCCAGTTTTATCATCCGATTTTACTTTTACCATTGCTTTAGTCAGCTCTGATAGCATATCAGAATTCATTGCATTTAATGCTTCTGAACGGTCTATGATTATTTCAGATACTAGATTATCATTATTAATCTTGATATACGACATAAATATTCTCCATTATTTCCAAAAAACTTTACTAAAAATCACCATAACAGTAAAAATTTCTAATCTTCCTAATAACATACAAAACGTTAGCATCCATTTGCCTAGAGGATGAAGTAATGCATAATTATCTGTTGGTCCAAATGATCCAAAAGCAGGTCCTATATTTCCAATTGCTGAAGCGGCTGCACCAACTGCAGATTGAAAGTCTAAATTAAACGAAGATAAAACGAAGGCAGTTAAAACAAAAATTGAAAGATATATCAAAGAGAAACCTAGAGTATTCCTGACAATTTCATCACTTATAGTCCTGTTTCCAATTTTAATAGGTATAACAGCACGTGCATGCAACATTCTACGGGTTTCGGTTATAGCATATTTTATTAATAGAATAATTCTAGCTATCTTCATACCACCGCTAGTTGATCCCCCCATTGCTCCAAAAAACATCAAAATTAAAAGTAAATGCTGACTTAAATAGGGCCAGAGTTCATAATTTGCATTTGAATAACCTGTACCTGTGAGTATAGCTAAAGATTGAAATAGTGATTTTAAAAAACTATCGTGAGTCCAATCAGAATTTGTTGATGATATATTGAAAAATATTATGAGTGTAGAAATAAATATAATTGTTAAATAAACTCTAAATTCATAATCCTTTACATGGGCTTTGAAGTTGCCGGTAAGAGCCCGAAAGTGCAGAGTAAAATTGACCCCTGCTACAAACATGAAAAAAATGATAATATAATGAATCGCAGGGTTAGAGTAAGCAGCAATACTAGCATTTTGTGTGCTAAATCCCCCTGTTGGCATTGTAGTAAATCCATGACAAACTGAATCAAACCATGGCATTCCAGCTAAACCTAAAAGCAAAATTTGAAGTAATGTAAAACCAACATAAACCATCCATAAAATTTTCGCTGTTTCATTGATTCTAGGCCTAATTTTGTCTGCTACTGGCCCTGGAACTTCTGCTTTAAAAAGCTGAACACCTCCCACCCCTAATAAAGGTAAAATAGCAATGGTAAATAAAATAATACCCATCCCACCAATCCATTGCAAAAAAGATCTCCAAAACAATATTCCATGAGGCATGCTTTCAATACCATTTACTAAATGAGGAAGGGTCGTTGAATTTCCAATAATTGTAGCACCCGTTGTCGTTACACCGGACATGGACTCAAACCAAGCATCAGTAAAATTTGGAATAACTCCACTAAGATAGAATGGCAATGACCCAGCTAAAGCTGTTATAATCCATGAAAATGTCACTATGGCAAAACCATCTCTATTACGCAGGGTGCGACTTTTTCTTGTAATAAACCATATAGGCAACCCAAGAGAGACAGATATACCAGAAGAATAAATAAAAGATAATAAATCAGGTTCATTATATAACCACGAAATAAAAGCAGGAAACAACATACTAAGTCCCATAATGGTTAATAAAGCACTAAGAATATTTAAAATTGTCTTAAAGTTCATTAGGCAATGAAAAGTTTCCGAACTTTTTCAGTAACGGAATTTTTTGCAAAAACAAGCGCTGTATCTTCTTCTGTTAATTGAGACGAACCTCTTGCAATTGTCAAATGACCATGGTGATTTATTACTCCAACTATACTAGCTTTTGGAAAAGAAACTTCTGACAATGGTTTCCCACATACTGGACTTTCTTTATCTGGTGTTAATTCTAAGACATCTACATCTAACTCATCAAAAGAAACAATTTGAGTTTCAGACATATCACTTCTTATTTTACGTAATATAGAATTTACGGTGGACATATTCTTACTAATAACAGATCCAATACCAGTTTCTTGAATAATAGGCAAAAATTCTGTAGTACCAATATGGATTATTGTCTGCTCAACCCCAAAATGGTGTGACAGTAATCCTGAAATTAGATTTGTTTGCTCATTTTCAGTCACAGCAATAAAACTATCAATAGAATCTATATTTTCAGATTTTAATAATTCAAGATCAGTACCATCTCCTTCTATTACCATTGTATTTTCAAGGTCATTAGCAATCCATTCACATTTATGTCTATTAAAATCCACTAAACGCACATTCATTTCATCTTGTAAACCTTCAGCAACAGAACGTCCAATTTTGCTTCCTCCTAAAATCATAACTCGATCATTTCGATAAAAATCCTTTCCTAGCATTTCCATAAGTTTCCCTACTTTTTCAGCTTGCAGAATAAAATATGGTGTATCACCATTTTGAAATACAAAATCTGACCAAGGAACAATAGTTTTCCCATCCCTTAAAACAGCAATTATTCCAAATTTAAAATCTGGATTAGACTCACAAATTTCACCTACGCTTTTTCCTAATAAATCACCATTATCACCATTAATGCGGATACCAATCATTTCCAATCTTCCACCTTCAAAATCCATAACCTGAACTGCATAAGGATGTTTAACTAAACGAATGATTTCATCACACGCAGCTTTTTCAGGGTGGATTACTAAGTCTACTCCAAATTGTGCAGGCTTTATAATTGAATGACGAGTGGTATATTGTTGATTTCTTAATCTAGCAATGATTTTTTTTGCTCCTAGTTCATGAGCTTGTTGCGCAGCAATAAGATTTACTTCATCGACTCTAGTAAGACATAAAACATAATCAGCGTTCTCAACATTTGCTTGATGAAGAATTCTTGGACTAGCACCATTCCCTTCAACAACGATTACATCAAGATTTTCAGAAAGACGATTACATTTCTCTGGAACTATATCAACTGCAGTGATATCATGATTTTCTTCGCTTAACGCTTTTGCAGCGTGAAAACCAACCTCTCCAGCACCAATTATTACGATTTGCATAATTATCTATTTCACTAAGTGAAACTTTCTAAACTTAGTAAATGTTTTTGTGAAATAGAACAAATTGCATTATTCATTAATACGTACAATATCAACACCTAAAGATTGAAATTTTTTCTCAATTGAATCATATCCTCTATCTATATGATATACTCTACTAATTTCTGTTTTACCTTCTGCAATTATTGCTCCCAATATTAATGCAGCACTTGCACGAATATCTGTAGACATAACTTGCGCACCTTTTAATTTATTTACACCATCAACTATAGCTTTATTATCCTTCAATTGAATGTTAGCGCCTAATCTATTTAGTTCAGGTATATGAGTAAATCGATCATGATATACAGTATCAATAATTGTTGATTTTCCTTTTGCTATAGACATAAATGCCATCCACTGGGCCTGTAAGTCTGTGGGGAAACCTGGATAAACCTCAGTAGTAATATCAACAGATTCTATTGAATCTATTTTCTCAATTGATAAAGAATTTTCATTAGAAGAAATATTTGCTCCAGATAGTTTTAATTTATTGATAACATCTTCTAAATGTTTTGGATTACAATTATTAAGAGTTATGCCTCCCATTGTTGCACCAGCAATTAAATATGTTCCTGCTTCAATTCTATCCGGTATAACATTAATATCTACGGAATGTAATTTATCTACTCCATAAATAGTTAATGTATCAGTGCCAATACCAACAATATTTGCACCCATTTGATTTAAAACTTCGCATAATTGTACTATTTCGGGCTCCTTAGCTGCATTTTCAATATGAGTCTCTCCCCTAGCTAATACACTTGCCATTAAGATATTACCAGTAGCACCTACAGATGGAAAATCAAAACTGATCTTATTGCCATTTAGGTGTTTTGCTTTTGCTAATATGTAACCACTTTCAAGACTTATCTTTGCACCAAGTTTTTCTAATCCTTTTAAATGAAAATCTACTGGTCTCGGACCCCAAGCACAACCACCAGGCAGAGATACTCTAACTTCACCAAACCTTGCAAGCAAAGGGCCTAAAACATAAAATGAAGCTCTCATAGTTTTAACAAGATCATATGGTGCCTCTAAATTGTTCACATCAGAGGCATTTATGGATAACGAATTATTTTTAAATGCAACTTTAGCACCTATAATTTCTAATAAGCGAATCATTGTTCTCGTATCTCGAAGATCTGGAACGCTGTTTATCGTAGTCTTTCCATCTACAAGTAGCGCTGCAGTCATTAAAGGTAAGACAGCATTTTTTGCTCCACTTATATCAACACTACCGGAAATTTGATTACCCCCATTTACAATAAATTTATCCATACATTATAATCCTAGATTTTGGCAAATAGAGTTATGTTTAGAAAATAATAAATCATTATTTATCTGAATTGAATCTTAAAGCAAATATACTTCCAATTATAATACCAATTCCATCAGCAATTACATCAAGTGCGCTTGAAAATCTTCCTGGAATAAATGATTGCCATACTTCATCTATTATTGCAAAACATAAGCATAGTACACACGTAATTATTATTTGATTCTTAGATTTATTTTGAAGAGTATTTATACTTAAAAAACCTAAAATAGAGTATTCAACTATATGAATCAGTTTATCCCAGGAAAGTAAAACAAATCTGGGAATAGAGTCTCCTGGTATACTTGATATTGATAAAATTAATATACCGTAAGTAATTAAAAAAATTCTATAATATTTAATATTCATAATCTGAAATCAATAAAGGAATTTCATTTAATATATCTGAAGCTATCATTCCACGCATTCCTTTCTTTATAACATAATTATCTGCTGCTTTGCCGTGTATATTAACAGCTAATTTTGATGCATCTTCAATATTTAGTCCTTGCGCAACAAATCCTCCGATCATTCCTGCGAGAACATCACCAGTACCAGCTGTAGCTAAACCGGGATTACCCGATGAATTAATACTGACGTTGTTTTTATGTAGAATACAACTAGGCGCATTTTTTGCTACCAATACTCCATTAAATTTTTCCATAAAATCATCAAAAATGCTAGTGAATTGGTTTTTAATAATTTTGACATCTTCATCTAATATTCGAGATAGCTCACCATAGTGAGGCGTAATAACAAATGGAGCTTTTATATCACTAAACAATGTATTGTTTCTATCAAATACTCTTAATCCATCTGCATCAATAATCATTGGTTTTTCACAGGTTCTAATTATTTTTTTAGCAAAATTAATTGTTTGATTATGACAACCAATTCCTGGTCCAATAATTACAACATCCGCCCATTCAAACTTTTTTGATACCTCATCAAAGTTATTCAACAAAAAGTAACCATGATTATTATCTTCGCAAATAAGGGTCATAGCCTCTGTTATTTTTTTTTCGTAAATATCATTAATAGAACTAGGAGCTGCAGAAATAACTAACCCTGCACCAACTCTAAAGGCTCCCAATGAACAAAGCGCTGCTGCTCCTGTCATTCCTTTTGAACCAGCAATAATTAATACTTTACCCTGTTTATATTTGTTTGTATCATTATTTATAGGCTTAAGTAAACTTGAAATATCTTTTTCTTGTAAAAGTTTCCATTTTAATCCCTTTAAATTATTTAACGCTTTATCTGGGAAACCAATGTCTGCGACATGTATTTCACCTGATAATGATGGACCATCTCTCATAATTAACCCAACTTTTGGATGGCCCATGGTTATTGTATAATCAGCAATTATACCTTCTGGTTGCGCAATACCAATATCTGCATGCAAACCTGAAGGTATATCAATAGATATAACTTTGCCCTTAGAATTATTTATTCTATTAATTATAGGCATAATTTCTTCTCTCACAGGACCCTTAACTCCTGTACCTAATAAACCATCAATTATAAAATCATTTTTGAGTTCATCAATCAGATTGATACATGAAAATTGAATACTAATACCCATTTCTAGACATTGATTGGCAAAATATTGAGAATCATTACTAAGGTCATCTAAAGAACAAATGCAAAAAATCTGAATTCTATATTTTTTTGAATGTAAAAAGGTTGCAGAAGCAAATCCATCTCCACCATTATTCCCTTTTCCACATACTATTCCAATGCTTTCTTTATCAATATTTTGTATAAAATCCATTAAGAAATCAGCAATAATTTTTCCAGCTGCTTCCATAAGCTGTACGCCTTTTATTTTAGAACTTTCTAGGGATAGTATATCTAATTCTCTAGCTTGTTTTTGTGTAAGTAATTTCAAGATGATGAAACTAAGGCAAATGCAATTGCATATTCTTCAATATGAGAAATACTAATCTTTACATGAAAATTATTTAATTCATGATGCGATAATTGGACTTCTGGAACCCCAGAATCACTATTTAGAATTTCAATATCAACAAAATCAATTGAATTAATTATTTTTGATGAGTAAAGAGCTTTCTTGATTGCTTCCTTTGCAGCAAATCTTCCAGCATAATGAATAGCTGGATTTGGTTTTAAATCACAATATTTTTTTTCATTTTCTGTAAAAGTATGTTTTTTAAATCTATCGGAGTGTTTATGAATGATATTTTGAATACGTGAAACAGCAACAATATCTGTTCCAATAAAATATTCAGGCACTATTTAACTCGTTTACTATACCTACAATTTCATACACATCATTTATGTCCCAATCTGCGCCTGAATCAACAGTGCCAAATGAATCTCCATATCGAGCAAATATTGTCCTTATTCCAAGATTATTTGCTCCTTGCACATCTCTTTCAGGCCAATCGCCAACCATTAAAGTTTCACTTGGTTCAGTCTTTAATTCTTTTAAGGCCATCTGAAATGGAATTGGAGATGGTTTTCTTGCATTTGTATCATCAAATGTTAATACAATATCAAAATGATGGTGCAGGTTTAAATAGTAAATCCTCATCCATGCTTCTCTGCTTGGAGCATCTGATACAACAGCTAGTTTAATTCCAGTTTTCATTAATTCAACTAACGTATGGTTTACATTAGGATATAATAATAGGTTAGCTTCCCGAGCTCTTCTGTATGCAACTATTGCAGCTGCTAAGTATTTATTATTTACCTCTCCAACAGTTCTTTCTAAGAAATAATTAAATATCTGCTGATTTTCCCAACCTTCTTCTTCATAAATTGAAACTATTGTCTTATATGATTCTTCATTATCAATATCTAGACCAGCTTCAATCATTCCTGCAATGGCTGCTTTAACAGCATACTCTTTCATTTTCATGAAATCTAAGAGAGTATTATCTAGGTCAAATATGACCGCTTTTATCATATAATTATAATTTTAAAATTAATTCTGATATTTTTGAGGGTTCATAATTTTATCCATCTCGTATTCAGCAATTTTTCTCCATGATCGATCTTTTCGCGCTTTTTCTAATGCATTTACAGCAGCAATTTTATTTCCTTTACCATTACACCATGTTGATACGCCAAGCTCAACCCACGCACCTCCAAAATTTTTCTTGTACTCAGTAGAAGTTCTTGCTGCTTCTTGTGCACTTACACACTCACCAAGATTATTATAAGCAGAAGCCAATCGATACCAAGACATAGCATCTTTTTCATTATATGTAGTTGCAAGAACTAAATTATTCACAGCATTACCCCACTCTTCCATTTCAATATAAACAACTCCAAGAGTTGAATATCCTTTTGAATAATTAGGATTTACCTGAACAGATGTATTAAGAACTTCAATAGCTTTATTAAAGTTTTTTTCATTTAAATAAATTTCACCCATAGCACCATATGCTTTATCATATGCAGGGTACACTTCAACAGCAGAGCTAAATGCTGAAATAGCACCAAGATTATCACCATTAGATTTTTTAGAAAGTCCTAAAGCAAACCATCCTTTATAAAAATTAGGATTAATTTCTAGAGAAGACTCGTAATGATCAATAGCAAGATCACGATTACCCATTTTTGCCTCAATTACACCAATTTGATAATGAGCCTGATAAAAAGACTCATCAAATTCCAAAACCTTTTTATAAGAATCAATAGCACCATCTAAATCACCACGCTTATAAGAACGATTACCATCATTAAATGCCTTTTTAGTAACATTATCTAGTGCTTTTCTAGCTTTTTCATGATAAGGATTAATTTCTAATGCCTTTTTAAAATATACGACTGCTTCTTCAAAAGTTTTTTCACGATACTTTACAAGACCCATACTATATGCAGCTTCAGAGAAAAAAGGAAATTTTTCCAACACAATACGATAACTATCAAAAGCATTATTAAAATCTGCATCAGCCATATACCGGGATGCATCACTCATTAAAGTGTTAATTTGGTTTATACGATCAAATTCCTCTCTATATTCTTGATTCTCAGGGTCAATATCAATTGCCTGACGTAAGAATTCTTGTGTATCCTTCATTTTACCAAAACGTAGATTGATTCTTGCCAATTCAAGCATAGCCGGTGAAAAAGTTGGATCCATCTGAAGTGCTTTTTTGAATAAAATTTCAGCTTGTTCATAATCACCATTTGCTAATTGAGACTTTCCATCATTTAAAGCTTGACTAGGAGATTGAGAAAAAATAATTGACACCAAAGAAAAGAAAAATATTTTTTTAAATACATTAACCATTATTTACTCCATTCGTGCCGAAGGCGGGACTCGAACCCGCACAGGGTTTCCCCCACTGCCCCCTCAAGACAGCGTGTCTACCAGTTCCACCACTTCGGCTATCATAATTATTCAATTTCAAGATTCTGCTGTATATCCGGCGCAGATAGATCTAATAATCTTTCATCTGCCTCACGTTTAAGAATAGATTCATTCTCTACCACATTGGGGGCACTTAAAAGACTAATTAAAACTCCCAATGCCATAAATGCAATTGCAAACCAAGTAGTGATTCTACTTAATGCTGTTGCAGCCGCACGTCCACCAAAAATAGAATTACCCATTCCAGCGCTGAGCCCTCCAGCTAAGCCGCCACCTTGACCTGCTTGCATTAATATTACAGCAATCAATAAAACACTAATTATTGTATGGATAACTATTAAAACACTTGTCATTACTTACCTCATAGAATTGTTATGAACATTTTCAATTATACCAGAGAACATTTCCAAATTTAGGCTTGCGCCTCCAATTAAAAAACCATCAACTCCTTTTGTTTTGATTAATTCTTCAGAATTATCTGGCTTTACAGAACCACCATATAAGATTGGAATATCATTTGCTATATTCATTGAATATAAATCAAGCAATATTTCTCTAATCATATCATGGGATTCTTCAACTTGATTTGGAACAGCGTTAATTCCGGTACCAATGGCCCAAACTGGCTCATAAGCTATAATTATTTTGCTCATCATATCTTTATTTATTCCTAACAAACCTTCTTCTAACTGCTTCACTAAAACTTTACGAGTATTATTTGTTTCACGATCATCAAGTTTTTCTCCAATGCAAAATATTGGAAAGATTTCTTGTTTCAATACAGTATGAATTTTCTTATTAATATCATTATTTGATTCATTAAAAATATGCCTTCGTTCAGAATGACCAATAATAACGTACTGAACACCACAAGATACAAGCATATTCATTGAAATTTCACCTGTAAAGGCACCTTCGTTTTCAAAATAAACATTCTGAGCACCCAGACAATACTCCAAATCTGATAATATTTCATTCATGTGAAAGAGCGATGTAAATGGCGGGCAGAATATAATTGATGGCATTTCCTTATCCAAAAGCAAATTGTTTAGCTCAGAAAGAAATTTAACACCTTCCTGGGGAGTTTTGTGCATCTTCCAATTAGCAGCAACAATAGGTTTTGGTATCATAATTTCTCCAATGCAGTTATGGCTGGAAGACTTTTTCCTCCTAATAATTCTAAAGATGCTCCGCCACCAGTAGAAACATGTGTTATGTTTTCAATATCAGAGAACTTTCTTATTGCAGAGGCACTATCACCTCCACCAACTATCGTATCTATATTTTGATCTTTCATATCAGATAGTAAATTTGCGATAGATTTTGTACCATTTTCAAATTCCTTTTTCTCAAATACCCCCATAGGACCATTCCACAATACTGTACCAGATTGAAGGATTATATTAGAAAATAATTTTATAGTTTCAGGACCAATATCAAGACCAATCATGTTATCGGGTATTGAATCAAAAGATACTGTTTCAATTTTTGATGGCTTATCAATAGCATCTGACACAACAAAATCCACAGGAAGTTTTATTTTAACTCTATTTTGACGAGCTTTCTTAATAATTGTTTTGGCAGTTGAAATCATACTTTCATCAATCATAGATTTCCCTACATTTAGCCCCATTGCTTTTAAAAAGGTAAAAGTCATTCCGCCACCTATGAGTATACTCTTTGCTTTAATTATAAATCTTTCGATCATATCTATTTTATCAGATATCTTTGCCCCACCTAGCAAAAGCACTAAAGGTTCTTTTGGTTTTTTAAACTTATGCATTAAATATTGAATTTCTTTCTCCATCAATAAACCCATCCCTTTATGCATAAAATTATCTGTTACACCAACATTTGATGCGTGAGACCGATGAGAAGTTCCAAAAGCATCATTGATAAATATTTGACCATGCTTTGAAAGTAATCTTGAAAATTCAAAATCATTTTCTTCTTCACCCGTATGAAATCGTAGGTTTTCTAATAAATGAACCTCTCCCGGGTGAAGGCCAATAGTTACATTAATTGAATCTTCATTTATACAGTCATGAGAAAATTTTATTGGAATTTCTAGAAAATCAGAAAGAACCTCTCCCACAGAGATCATACTATAATTATCATTAGTGCTTCCATTTGGTCTTCCAAGATGAGACATTAAAACTACTGAAGCCCCTGCTTCAAGACATTCTTTAATAGTTGGAATTGAGCACTGAATTCTATAGGCATCTTTGACAACACCATTTTCAACAGGCACATTATAGTCTACCCGTATCAATACGCGCTTATCTTTTAAATCGAATGAATTTAATGATCTAATCATTTTTATTATTTAATAATTATTTTTCTTATCTGAATATATACAAGTAGTTAATAAGTTTTGTAAATGAAAACGCTACAATTTACACACGCAGACAAACTAACGTTACAGGATTTAATTTTTCATCGTATTCATGAAATTTTACTTGTTGCAAGCCCATATGACTCATTTGTTCTTGAGGAAGATGGGCGATTAACTGAACAAATATTACATGAATACATGGGCATGAATTTTAGTAATGCCCCAAGAGTATGGCAAACATCCACTGCTGCAGATGCATTAACGATGCTTACAAGGCAAGATTTTGACTTAATAGTAGTGATGATGAGAATTGCAGATATGGATCCAATACTATTTTGTTCAAAAATAAAAGAACTCTATCCGCAAAAGCCTCTTATTTTGCTTGCTTTCGATGAGTCAGAGATAAAACAATTACCTGAAAAATTTGAAAGATCTTCAATAGACAACGTTTTTATTTGGTCAGGAAATGCAAATGTTTTGCTGGCTATTGTAAAACTGCTTGAAGATAGAATGAATATTAAAAGAGATATAAAAAAAGCTGATGTGCGATGTATTATCCTTATTGAAGATTCTCCCAGCTATTATTCTCTTATTTTGCCAATGATTTATAAAGAGATAAGTCATCAAGTTAAGAAAATGGTAGATAAAAGTGCGAGCGATCATGAAAGATTATTATATATGCGTGGAAGACCAAAAATACTCTTGGCACGATCATATGAAGAAGCAGAAAGATATTTTAAACGATTTCGCATGAGTACACTTGGTATAATTTCTGATATTCGTTTTCCTAAAAATGATAAACTTGATAAGAATGCAGGTGTAAAATTTGCACGTTGGGCACGCTCAATAGACCCGAGCATACCCATCATGCTCCAATCAAAACATAATAAAAATTCAAACCTTGCTAAAGAAGTGAATGCTCATTTTTTATATAAAGATTCTCCAACGCTATTAAGGGAATTAAGAGATTTTGTTGTTCAAAATTTTGGATTTGGTGATTTGATTTTTAGAACGCCTAAAGGTAAGGAAATAATAAGAGCTTCAGATTTAAATGAATTAGCTGATGCAATTACTTCTGCCCCAGAAGAATCTTTACTTTTCCATGCTAAAAGTAATCACTTTTCTAACTGGCTAGCAGCGCATGGATTCCTTGGGCTAGCATCAAAAGTTCGTCCTATAAATTATGCTGATTTTAAGGATTCAGATGAACATCGAAAGTTCTTAATCAAGCTTATTAATAATACGATTAAAAATCGTAAGGCTAGACAAGTAGTTGAAATACAGCGTAATAAATTTGATCATTCTAAGCGTTTTATTCAAATATCTGGTGGATCATTAGGAGGTAAAGCAAGAGGATTAGCATTTGCTCAAAAGATGATTCGATCCTCAACCATACGAAATGGATTTCCAGAAGTAAGTATTAATATACCGCATGTAACTGTAATAGGAACAGATTCCTTTGATGAATTTATGAGAGAAAATAATTTATGGAATGATGCACTATCAAATAAATCTAATAAACAAATAAATAATATATTTATTAAATCAAATTTTAGTAAGGCTTTAATAGATTCACTTAAAGTATTTATTAAATCAGTAAAATATCCTTTAGCTGTAAGATCTTCAAGTTTGCTTGAGGACTCACAATATCAACCTCTTTCAGGCATGTATGCTACATATATGCTACCAAATAATCAATCCAAGGCCAGTCAAAGACTAGATGATTTAATTACTGCTATAAAACTTGTATATGCGTCTACTTTTTATCAAGATCCAAAATCACTTATAAATAGATCAGTTCACAGAATTGAAGAAGAAAAAATGGCAGTAATTTTAATGGAAATGGTTGGACAAAATTATATTGATCGTTTTTACCCAACATTTAGCGGTACTGCTCAAAGTTTTAATTTTTATCCTATTTCATATATGAAAAGAGATGAAGGGGTAGTTCACTTAGCTCTTGGGTTAGGACGTACTATTGCAAATGGGGAAAAATCACTTCGATTTTCTCCAAAATATCCTGGGATATTACCACAATACTATTCAATTAAAGCAACTATTGAGAGCTCTCAAAATTCTTTCTATGCTATGAAATTAAAAACTAGTAATTCTTCAGCTTTGAAAAATGAAGATAAAAACTTGACATCCTTTAGTTTAAAAACAGCTGAAAAAGATGGATCTTTGAAATGGTCTGGAAGTGTTGTCTCAAATGAAGATAATGTTATTAGAGATAATTTGTCTCAAAAAGGGACTAGAGTAATAACCTTTACCCCCATATTGAAATGGTCAATGTTCCCAATTGTAGATATATTGAACAATTTATTAGAAATGGGAAAAGATGCTCTTGGGTGTGAAGTGGAAATAGAATTTGCTGTGAATATATTTGAGGATAAAAATAAAAAGCCAGAATTCTCATTACTACAGATTAAACCAATGGTAATGGGTGGTTCTAGAGAATTAATTAATATGGATAATGAACCATCAAAATCGGTATTATGTAATAGCAAAGTAACATTAGGTGATGGATTTATCGATAATGTACAACATATAATTTTTGTTGATCCAAAACGTTTTAAAGCATCAAATACTAAACAAATAGCTAAAGAAATTCATCAGTTGAATAATATGATGATAAATAAAGACCCCTATATTCTTGCTGGCCCGGGACGATGGGGATCTGCTGACCCTTGGTTAGGGATACCCGTGAACTGGGAACAAATAAGCGGTGCAAGTGCTATTATTGAAATAGGGATTAAAGATTTTCCAGTTGACCCCTCATTTGGAAGTCACTTTTTTCAAAATATTACAAGCATGAGGTTAGGGTATTTCACCATAGACCATACTTCTAAAGATGAATCTTTTGATCATAAATGGTTAGAAAAACAAAAAGTATTTAAAAATAAAAAATTTGCTACCTGTTATATCCTTGAGCAACCTTTAAGAATAAAGATTGATGGTCAAACTGGCAATGGAATCATATTAAAACCTAAAATATCAGATATAGAACCTATGAATGAGCATGAAGCTAGTGGAATATAGCTATACGACACCCTGATCAATCATTGCATCAGCAACTTTTATAAACCCACCTATATTTGCTCCTTTGACATAATTCACATAATTATCAGCATCTAATCCAAATTCAGTACATTGACTATGAATATCTTTCATGATCTGGCGTAAACGTTGATCTACTTCATCTCTTGCCCAAGCTAAACCCATATTATTTTGACTCATTTCTAATCCTGAGACTGCTACTCCACCAGCATTGGCTGCTTTTCCTGGACCAAATAAGATTTTCTTATTTGTGAATACATCAATTGCTTCAGCATCTGAAGGCATATTTGCTCCTTCAGATACACAAATACATCCATTCTTAATTAATATTTTTGCATCATTTGAATTAATTTCATTTTGGGTTGCACATGGTAATGCTATATCACAAGGAATCACCCAAGGTTTTTTACCATCTATATAATCGCAATTAAATTCGGAAGCATATTCTTTTATTCTACCCCTCTTAATATTTTTTAAATCCATAATCCATGCTAATTTTTCTTCATTAATACCATCTGGGTCATGAATTGTACCATTTGAATCAGACATAGTTACAACCTTAGCTCCTAATTGAGTAACTTTTTCCGTCGCATATTGAGCAACATTACCGGAACCAGATACGGCTACAGTTTTTCCTTCAAAAGATTCGTTTCTCAGTTTTAACATTTCTTCAGCGAAATAAACAGCCCCATAACCCGTAGCTTCTGGTCTAATTCTACTTCCACCCCAATTCAAACCTTTACCAGTTAATACACCAGTAAATTCATTCCGCAATCGCTTATATTGACCAAATAGATATCCAATTTCACGACCTCCAACGCCTATATCACCAGCAGGAACATCAGTTTTAGGACCAATATGACGAAAAAGTTCTGTCATAAAAGATTGGCAAAAACTCATAACTTCATTATCAGATTTCCCTTTAGGGTCAAAGTCGGACCCACCTTTACCACCACCCATTGGAAGTGTAGTAAGACTATTTTTAAATATCTGCTCAAATCCAAGAAATTTTAAAATACTGAGATTGACTGACGCATGAAACCGTAAACCTCCCTTATACGGTCCAATAGCCGAGTTAAACTCTACTCTATATCCGCGATTAACTTGTGTTTTTCCGCGATCATCGCGCCATGGGACACGAAACATAATAACTCGTTCAGGTTCAACAATCCGATCTAATATTCCTTCATGAATATATTGTGGGTGATCTTGAACATATCCCCATATAGAAGATATTACTTCATGCACAGCTTGATGAAATTCATCCTCACCTTGGGATCTCGAAATAACATTTTTCATGAAATTATCTACAGACTTATACATATTTTATACTCCTATCTAAAAACTCATTAAAAATCTATTAAATTAGTAGTTCCTCTTATTATCATATCCTTCCATCGGTAGTTACGAAATTCATTTGGATGGGTTGAATGGATTTGTTCAAACATACCAGAACCATCTTCTTTATTAATAAAAATAAATAAATAACCATTATCTGAATCTTCATACTCCCATATCTCATAACTTAATCTTTCTTCATTTGCATTATATGATTCTATATCATTTGGACGGCCATATACTATTAACACACGTCCTCTATCTGTTTTACTACCCAAGAAGCTTCTTGTTGAATACTGTTGATCTGCAATCGCTATATATTTATTTAATCGATTATAAAATTCATTTTGGGCTGTACTTGTATCAAAATCACGTTGTTGAAAAAAATTTACTATTTGCACAATTTTTTCAGATCTATCAGATTTAATTATAGCTTGAAGTTCTAAATCTGTCATGAAATATCCAACTATATCTATAAAATCCTTCAATTCATCATTATCCATTGCATCGAGTATGATTGTAAAGTTGCTTTTAAAATCTACAGGTTGTTCTTTTACAACAAAAAATTCTCTATCAATGAAAGTATTCTTTTCTGTTTGATTATCTTTAATAGTAAGCCTTAAGGTATACCTACCTGCAAGTAAACCCATAATATTCATGCCAAATGTCTCAACGCTAGATTCGCCAGGTATATCTTTTATAAAAGGTCCGCGACGGATGATTTCCTTTCCCTTTTGATCATAGATTCGATAGTCTAAAGTATATGTACCATTATCGCCACTAAAACCATATAGTTCTCCATAAGAATATAACATTGGTCTTCCTAAACCAAATACCCCACTAGGATTTGGAGCTATAGTAAATCCATTTCGATTTATACTTCCTTCATCAAATTCTTTTTCTCTTTTTAAAAAGGTACATAATAACAAATCACTTGTTGATAAATAACTATCATTAATCTTCCTAATAATTACATTTTTTGTTGAGACATAAACTTGCTTAGATGATAAATCAGTTATAGTAGCAGTAAATACAACGCTACCACGACTTAATAAAAATCTTGATTGTTGAACCATGCTTATTAATCTCTCATTAGGACCGGGCCTATCCACTGATTTTTCAAGTATGCGAAAAACATCTTGAGCAGCGGTTTCGCCATTAATAAATACACGAACATCAACTAAACCTTCAAACTTATATTCTTCACCATCATCTACCCACTGGAATAACTTTTTAGGAATCATAAGATTAATGATAACTTCTGTCTTTGATTCACCACCACGGAATTGATCAACACTCATATCAAAAGGAGTTGGAAGTAGAGAAATCTTCTGACTAAAAAGACAGTTAAAAAATATAAAAAACAGTATGTAGAACTTGCGCATCGGACTAAGCCGGTTTATTACGTTGAAATTACCTTGAAAATGCTCTCTAAAACAAGTTTAGTAAAGTGTTTAAGTTTCTATAAAGTGTAGATTATTTCTTACTTGAATAACTTACATACCAACGCTATAACCTACAACAATACATATTGGTGTAGAAAGAGGCTATTATTAACTTCAGAACCTTTAATGGCGGAGTAGCTCAGCTGGTTAGAGCAGCGGAATCATAATCCGAAGGTCGGGGGTTCAACTCCCTCCTCCGCTACAACATCTATAGATGGGTTGACCAGATTATTAGGTAGAAATAGATCATAAAACCCATACTTAACACCACAAATACCTTTATAATATATTTCTTGATCAAATGATGTATGCCGTTGCAGTAATTATGATTGCGCTTATGATAGATTTAATAACAATTTTTATTGATTGTATACGTTGAACCTTTAAAGAATCAGATTCTCTTTCTTTATGATATTTATCACCCATATTCTTAATGCCTAAATATGCATATACAATACATGTTCGATCTAAAGCCTCAAAAAAAGTTACTGTTGTAAGTATTGCTGGGAAAAAAATAAGAAAACGTAAATGATCTTGGTTAAAAAACACTGTAATCATAATAGTAATTATGGTGCCAAATAAACCTATATAACCTATATATAAGCGTTTACGAACTTCACCACGAGCAATATTTGGACAACTATTCATATTTTCATCCTTAAAATATTATTATACTATTAAAGTTTATATCCAATAATAACACCTGCTTGAGCCCAACCTAAAAAAGGTAAAGTATTAAAAAAAATACTCTCAGGTGCTTCATT
>Ga0208261_1000037_pt1 | contig 50069 bp, 48 predicted proteins | sample Knorr_S7_td_DCM__FD_185595 | JGI IMG/M metagenome (GOLD analysis project Ga0208261, IMG submission 185595) | Marine microbial communities from Southern Atlantic Ocean transect - Knorr_S7_td_DCM_ad_131m_LV_B (SPAdes) (version 3) | ecosystem: Environmental > Aquatic > Marine > Oceanic | place...
GCTAATTGAGCTAGACGAGCTATAGGCTGTTCAACTTCTTTAGCATTTAACATCATTAAATCTGCTAATTCATCTACAACTACAACTATATACGGCATAATTTCTTCATTTGAGGCAACTTTTTTTGCATTAAACTCTTGAATATTTCTTACCACCGCATCGGCAAGAATATCATATCTTCTGCTCATTTCTTTTTCAACTGCACGTAAAGCTAAAGTAGCATTGTCAGGCTTTGTTACAATAGATTCTTCAAAATCCTCCATACCCAATAAATGGTAGCCTTTTAAAGATTTATAAAGGGTCATTTCAACTTTTTTTGGATCAATAATTACAAATTTTAGCTCATCAGGAGTTGAATTATAAAGTAAACTACATATAATAGTATTTAGACATACCGATTTCCCAGAGCCAGTAGTGCCAGCAATTAATAAATGAGGCATCTTCGCTAAATTCAACGTGGAAATCTCGCCAGAGGTAGTTTTACCAATGGCTAAAGTTAGTTCTCCATCAGATTCAGCAAATTTTTCTGAATTTATTATTGATCTGAAAAATACTGTATCTGGATTCATATTAGGTATTTCTATTCCTACAGATGACTTGCCAGGAATAGGAGCAATAACACGAACACGGCTTGCTTCCATAACTCTGGCTAAATCATCAGATAACTGAACAAATTTATTTACCCTAACTCCCTCAGCAGGTTCAACTTCAAAAAGAGTTATGACTGGACCAGGACTAACATTAACTACTTTACCAACTACTCCAAAGGTTTCTAAACTTTGTGTTAAAAAGTTTGCTCGATCAACCAATTCATCTTTTGACATACCTTCTTGTATTTTAATTGGCATTTCTAATAAGTCGCTACTAGGGAGTTGGTATTTTCTCTTTGGCGCCTTTCTTTCTTCTAACTCATCAATATTTACTTCTTGCTCCTTTACAACCTCACCAACTTCAATATCCTTCTGTTCATTTTCATCAAAAGACTGTTCTATATTTTCTTGGGTTTCTAATTCATTGTTTGATTCTGATGCCTGTTGTGGATCTATAGCATCATTTAAGCCTTCATTAATGTTTTCAATTTCTTCTTCCTTATAAGTATCCTCTCTGTCTACGTTTTCAACGCTTTTATTTTCTTCACTATTTATTTCTTCATTATCAACTTCAATTTCATCATCTGTTCCATCTTGAATTACTTGCGATGATTCATGATATTGTTCTTCTTTTTGCTTTTCTTCAATCTTTTTTATCAAATCTTTTGTGTGTAATCTTTTTTCCTTTTCTGTCTTTTTCTCTGTAGAAATAATTTTACGATCTTCATTCTTCTTTTTAATAAGATTAATTAGAAAATTAAATGGGCTGTATAAACTCCAAGAAAAGTATCCTCGGATTATTATTAACCAACTAGTTATTACTATTATTATTGAGCCTATAATGCCAAAAAAACTGGACAGAAAGTTTGCCAAATTTCCTCCAATTAGTCCGCTATAACTAAAATCAATTTGACCCTCATTAGAAATACTAATTTCTAATATTCCTAGGCTTATAGATATTAATACCATCCCATAGAGCAGATATGCGCTTACCCTGCTTAAAGAAGATCTATCTTTATTACTAAAAAACCACCACCCCCAAACTATTCCTAAGAAAGGTAAGATATAAGAACTATAACCAAATGAAAACTTTATGAAAAAATAAGCAATAAATACACCTAATATTCCCATGGGATTATCTACCTTTACATTTGGTGATATTCCGGGATCCTCGAATGAGCTATAGCCCATCATGCTAATAATCACCAGAGATGATATTGCTATGCATAATACCCCTAATATTTCAAATTTTCTTTCCTTCATAATATTTATCCTAATAAATAATGTTAACTGTACCTTTTTTATAGAATGGAGGATTAATAATTACTCCGGGTTTGAGTGTAGATCTTATTTCAATATAAATTTCAGTTCCAGGAGAAGAATGTTCAATTTGAATATAACCGATACCAATACCTTTATTTAAAGAAGGTGATTGGGTTCCACTTGTTACTTTACCAACAACATTACCATCAACAATTATATTATAGTTATGCCTCGGTACAGCTCGATCCAACATTTCAAATGAAATACGGCTTCTATGAATCTTATTTTTTTCGATTAACAAAGCATCTCTTCCAATAAAATCTCCTTTATTAAATTTAGTAATCCAACCTAAGCCAGCTTCGATAGGATTCGTAGATTTGCTTATATCCATTCCATAAAGTGCATAATTCATTTCTAATCGTAAAGTATCTCTTGCTCCTAATCCAATTGGCAAAATTTCAAATGCTTCATAATTAAAAATAATTTCCCATAAAGAAATAATTGAATTATTATTGCCATATATTTCAAAACCAAGCTCACCTGTATAACCAGTCCTAGATACAGTGATAGTATCGTTATTATATTTTTCTTGAATAAAATTATAATATTTTAATTTGCTTAGATCACATTCTAGTATTTCATTTAGCAAAGCTGCTGATTTAGGCCCCTGTATAGCAATTAAATTTAAATCATCGCTTATATCCTCAATAAAAACTTCATCATTCGAATTTTCCAACAACCAATTAAAATCATCTTTAATATTAGCTGCATTCACAACCATCATAAAATATTCATTAAAACGATACAGTATTACATCATCTATTATGCCTCCATTACTTGTACACATAGCAGAATATTGCGCTTGCCCATTGGAAATTTTTTTTACGTCATTTACAGTTACTAATTGAAGAAAATTCTCCGCTCCTTTTCCATGAATTTTAAATTCTCCCATATGACTTACATCAAAAACACCAGCTGTATTTCTAACAGCTTTATGCTCCTCAATAATTCCAGAATAAGACATAGGCATAGAGTACCCTGCAAAGGGAACCATTTTAGCGTTTAAAGAGATATGATTATCAAAGAGAGCCGTTCGTTTCAAAATATAGATACCATAACAATCATAGCTTTTTTAATGTCATTTTAATAATATTTTCCAGATCTTCTTTAAGTATTTCTTTTGTTGCTATTTCTGAAACAGCTTTATCAATTGAACTTCTTTTATATCCGAGAGATAATAAAACTTTAATTACATCATCAATTATATCTTTCTCAGTAGAATCTAATTGAAATCCTAAATCAACCGCTTGTCCACTATCAATAAATTTATCTTTTAATTCTATTATAATTCTTTTGGCAGTTTTAGCACCGATACCAGGAATTGAAGTCAGTGAACCTATATCACCATTAATTATGTTTTTCTTAAAACTATTTGGACTAGTTCCAGATAGAATATTTAAAGCAGATTTGGGTCCTATACCATTAATAGATGTTAACTGTTTAAATAAATACCTTTCGTTATCATCAATGAAACCATATAACTCCATAGCATCTTCACGAACATTAAAATATGTTAATAATTCGATGCTCGAATTAATTTCTTCTAATTTTTCATAAGTAGATAATGTAATATTTACACTGAGTCTAACTCCCCCAACATCTATTATTGCTGTAGTTGGATCTTTCTTATGTAGTATTCCTTTTAGTGATTCAATCAATACTTATTCCATTTGATTTTGATTTAAGTAACATAATCCTATTGCTAGAGCATCTGAAGAATCCAAAGGAGTTGGAAGGCTTTCTAGTTGTAAAATATTCTTAACCATATATTGGACTTGTTCTTTACTGGCATTACCATTTCCAACAACTGACTTTTTAATTTTTTTAGGAGAAAACTCAATACATGAAATATTTGCAGAATAACTTGCAAGTATAATTGCTCCTCTTGCTTGCCCTAATGACATTGCAGATTTAAAGTTTTTTGAGTAGAAAGTATCTTCTACTGCTAGCATATTTGGTTTATACTTATTAAGTAATAAAGATATTTCATCATAAAGATATCCCAACCTTTCTGATAGCTGTTTATTCTTTGGTGGCCTGACTGTACCATAACTATGAGCAGTCAAATTATTGTTATTTTTATCAATTATACCGAAACCTGTCACAACAATTCCTGGATCTACTCCTATAACACGCATTTCTAATCTTCAAAATCTAAGTTAGTATAAACTGATTTAATATCTTCATGATCTTCAATAGCATCTAAAAGCACCATGGCTTTCTCTGATTGGTTTTTTTCAATTTTATGTAAATTCTTAGGCAACATTTCAACTTTTGCCGAATCTATACTATAACCACTACCCTCCAGCGCTGATCTTATACTCATCATTTCAATTGGGTCTGTCTTAACTATAAAACTATCTTCATCTGAATCAAAATCCTCTGCTCCAGCATTAATAGAATCCTCAAAAAGACTGTCTTCATTTTGACCTACTTTGGAAATTACAATTTGACCTTTTTTATCAAACATCCAGGATACACTTCCATTTTCTCCAAGGTTGCCTCCATATTTTGTAATAAGATGTCTAATTTCGGCTACAGTTCTATTTTTATTATCTGTTAATACTTCCATAAAGATCGCCACCCCTCCAGGCCCAAATCCTTCATATGTACATTCCTCATAGGTTACACCTGGAAGCTCACCAGTTCCCTTCATTATAGCTCTTTTAATGTTATCCTGGGGCATATTTGCATCTCGTGCGCTACTTACGGCTTGACGCAATCTAGGGTTAGAATCAGCGTCCCCTCCAGCCTCCTTTGCAGCAATAGTAATTTCTTTGATTAAAGTTGTAAATACTTTACCACGTTTTGCGTCAACAGCAGCTTTTTTACGTTTTATTGTAGACCATTTACTATGACCAGACATAAACGATATCAATCCTCAATCTAATTTTACTGAAACAAGTTGAGATACACCTTTTTTCTCCATTGTAACACCATATAGAAAGTTAGCAGATTCCATCGTCAATTTATTATGTGTCACAACAATGAATTGGGTTTCATTAGAAAAGTTATTTAGGACTCTAGTAAATTTTCTAATATTTACATCATCTAATGGTGCATCAACCTCATCAAGTATACAATATGGGCTTGGCTTTACTTGATATATAGAAAATAATAATGCAATAGCTGTTAAGGCTTTTTCGCCAGCTGATAATTGTCTAAGAGACTGGTTGCGCTTGCCAGGAGGCTGAGCATGGATTCCAATATTTGCTTCTAAAGGATCCGGATCTCCTTCAAGCCTGAGCGAACCACGACCACCTTCAAAGAACATTGTAAATAATTTTTCAAAATTCTTACCTATATCTTCAAAGGTTGTTTGAAATTTTTCTCTTGCTATTTTATCTATTTCTTGAATTGTATCTAATAAATTTTGTTCTGCTTTTATTAAATCATCTTTTTGGTCTTTTAACATCATCAAGCGTTCGCTCTCTTCCTCATGCTCAACTTGAACGGCCATATTTATTGGTCCTATGTTTTCAATACTTTTTTCAATCCTCTCTGTTGCAAGATTTAATTCATTTTCAGTTTGATCAACAATCATATCTTCAGGTATACTTGCATTATAACTTTCAAATATTCTTTCAGAAACAAAATTAATACGCTGATCTAAATCCGCAACTTTCAACTCACAATTTTTCAATTCTTCAATTAAAGATTCTCTATTTTTTTGTTCTGATCTGATTTGCGCCTGCATTTCTTCAATAATTACATATGATTCATTTGCAGCTTCTTGCTTTAGGTTAAGAATAGACTCTTTTTTACTGACCATAGCATTTATATCAGATAATTTTTTTTCAGCAACAGAAACTAACTTTCTTAAATTCTTTTCACTCTCTTTAATATCTTTTATTTCATTTTTAATTTCAGACTCTCTGCTTACAAACTCTTTTATCGTTTCCACAGCAGTAGACTCCTGAAAACTTATATTTTCTCTTTGACCTTCAAGGTTAAGATGATTTATTCTAGCATCCTGTAACTGTTGGCGAATCTCATCTCTTGAAGATTTAACTTTGAGTAATTCTTCATTATTGTTCTGAATTTCTTTCAAATATTTACTAAGTCTCCTCTCCTCTTTTTTTATAGTTGCTTTTAAAGATCTTCTTAAGATTGTTTGGCTTTTAACGTCTTTTTGATTCAATGAAATAATTGCATCTGAACCAGCAACAGATTCAGATAGTCCAGATCTTTGCATGTTAAGATTATCTAAAGTGTTATCAATCTCAGAAAAAGATTTATTTAAATCATTTGAGTCTTTTTTTGAATTATTTATTATTTTTTCTTTTCTTTCTTTTGTATTAATAATCTTATCTAATTCTTTCTTCAGATTATTATGCAATGACTTTTTTAGTTCAATTTTTTCTTTAATTTTATGTAATTGCTCTTTTCTTCCAACTAACCCTAAACTCTTTTTATTTGACGGTCGATCAATAATCATTCCTTTTATTAAAATAACGCCGTCCTGTCCAATCATATCAATACCTTTTAGACTACTATCAGCCATTGCAAGCGTTACATCCTTCACTATAATAATATTACCTAAAAGAAAATCTACTAATGGTTTAAAATTTGAGGATACTTTTACTAAATCAATTGCACGACTAATAACATTTTTATTCGATTTAACTGATTTACCAACTACCTTAACTTGAGGAATACTATCAAGAGGAATGACCATAATTCGTCCTGATTTTCGACTGCGAACCAATTCTAAAATATCAATTGCATTCTTTTGATTCTTAGTAATTATGCACTTTGCATATTCCCCAAGAGCTATTTCAATTGAAGCTACTATAGATTTATCAATATTTATCAAATCACCAACAGTTCCTAAAGATCCTTTATATATCTTTTTATTATTTAAAACATCTCTTACGCCTTTTGGATATCCTTCTGCTCCATTCACCAATTCTTGATAAAAAGAATGTTTTGATTCAAGAGCGTCAATAGCTGATAGCATCCTATTTTTATTTGTTTCTATATCATATTTTTCTTTCTCTAGTTTTAATAGCTCTTCATCATTTTGGTCTAAAATAATTTTATTTTTATCTATCTTCTCAAGCAGGCCCTTCTTTTTTGATTGGTATTTTTTTATATCTTCTAGAATACCATCTAATTCTTTACGTGTTACACTGACTTTTTTATTGAGCTCTAAAGTATTTTGCTTCTTTTCATTAATTATTGCTTCTGCATTATCATACATTGATTTTTTATCAGATAATTTTTTCTGATATTCCCAGCGCTTTTCCTTTATAATATCTAAATTTGATTGCATACTTATTAACTTATTATCAATACTATTAAACTCAATTTGTTTTTTCTTAAAAAGGTTTAAACAAGAATCTATTTTAGGCTTCAATTGCTTAATTGATTTTTGATAATCCGATAAATGACTATCAAGCTCTTTAGATTTTCTGGTATTTTTTTCCTGCTCTATATTTAAACGGTCTAAAGATATATGCGCAGAACGTGATTGTTCTTTCCATATTATAACATCACTTTGTAAAGATTCACGTTTCTCATTGTAGTCAGTTAATTGATTCCTATAATTATCTAATTCATCCTGTTGAGATTTATAACCTTTTTGTAAAGATACTAATTTTTTTTCAATATCAGATTCTTCAGACTGATTTGAATCCCGTAAGTGATTAAGTTCTTCAATACGTTTTTTGAGAGGATGCAAATCTGAGCGATAATTATGTGTTTGTAAGAAAGCTAATGAAATTTCTTTTGTTTTTAAATCATCTAGCAATTTTGAATGACGTTCAAAACGCTTTAACTGGAGTGAAAGAGATTTTACTTTTGCCTCAATTTCTAAAATTAAATCATTTACTCTATTCAAATCAGAACGAGTAGATTCAAATTTTCTCAGAGTAGATTTCTTTTGTATTTTATATTTATTTATGCCAGAAGCCTCTTCGAACATCCTTCTTCTATCATCTCCAGTTTCAGATAAAATCTGTTCAATCATTTTTAATTCAATAACAGAATAAGCATCTGAGCCCATGCCTGTATCTACAAATAAGTCATGAATATCTTTAAGCCTACAGGGGGTTCGATTCATGAAATATTCACTCTCTCCACTCCTAAATAATCTCCTGCCTATTTCAATATCATTATACTCTATTGGAAGTTTACCTTTATTATTATGTACTGTTAACGATACTTCACATACACTTAAAGGTTTTATATTTTTAGCACCATTAAAAATAATATCTTCCTTTTTACCACTTCTAAGAATACTATGTTTTTGCTCACCAAGCACCCAACGAATAGCATCTACGATATTTGTTTTACCGCACCCATTTGGACCTACAATTGCTGTAATTCCTTCACCAAAATGCACAACATCCTTTTTTGCAAAGGACTTGAAACCATGCATTGTTAATTCTGATATATACATTCCGAGGTATTGTGGACTATAATTTTAATGAAAATGCCTCGAGAAAACTATTATTTTAAATAAAATTTTACCCAGGGGGCCATCCTAATTTTCTTCCTCCTAGCAAATGAAGATGAATATGATATACAGTTTGACCTCCATCTTCATTACAATTAAACACTGTACGATATCCAGTGCTATTTATATTTTCGGTCTTGGCTAATTTCTGAGCTACTAAAAACATTTCTCCAATTAATTCAGAATCATTGGGGTTAAAATCATTTATTGTTGATATGTGTTTTTTAGGAATTATAAGAATATGAGTTGGTGCTTGAGGATTAATATCTTCAAATGCAATAATTGAATCATTTTCTATCAATTTTTCAGATTGTATTTTATTATTTACAATATCACAAAATAAACAACTAGCCATAATTCTTAGTCTCCATTTATAAGTTGATTAATAATAGATAAAGCAGATACAGCTGCAGTTTCTGTTCTTAAGCGTCTTTTTCCTAATGATATAAACGTAGCTTTATAGCTTTCTAATAATGATATCTCTTTATCGCTAAAATGACCCTCAGGGCCAATAATTAAACTAATCTTATTATAGTTAGTGGATAATAATTTTTGTACATCAGAAATTTTATTATTTGAATTCTGCGCACATACAATTATTAGTGAATTATCTTGTGAAGATATCCAATCATTTAGATGCTGAGGTTTATATATAATAGGAATTCTAGAACGAGCACATTGCTTAACTGATGACTTTATGATAGCTTGATAGCGTTCAAGATTAATAGAATGATACTTATTTGATCTATCCATTTGGATAGGAAAAATATTTGATACTCCACACTCTGTGGATTTTTCGATCACCCATCGCATCCTTGAAGGTTTAATAATTCCTATCGCAAGATTAATCTCGCATTTAGGCTCTCCAAACCCAGGAAATACATTTGTGATTTTTCCAGAAACTTTTTCTTTGGATATATGATCTATTATAGCGCTATATGCTGTACCAAATCCGTCAATTAAGTAGATTTTATCATCAATCTTTAATCTTAAAACATTTATAATGTGATGAGATTCTTCATCATCCAAAAAGAAATGCTTTTTATCAATATTATTAAGTTTTACAAAAAAAGAACGAAAATTAGACAAAAACTATTTCTTCCAATTATAACCAAAACGAACTAAAGCACCGCTGTATTTGTTTCTACCATCAATTTCTTGTGGCATTGGTAACATATCATAGCCAACTCTAACTGTTAAAATAGTATTATTTGAAGTTAATACATCTCCTCCTAAACCAAAAAAGCCACCCCACGAATGATGATATTGCAAGTTATCATACCATGTTTGCTTAAAGGAGCCACTTTCTGCGCCATCTAGTATTAAAATTGGTCCAATCTTAATACTAAAAAATGGTGAGAAATTATTTGCTATCTTACCAACAAATGGATAGTATTTTATACCTGAAAATAAAGGGAGTAAAAGCAGGTTGATATTATTAAACTTATATGATCTTCCTGTGTAATAATCTTGCATTATTATTTCATCGGGGTGTTTTGCATCATACAACCTTATTTCACCAACAAAAGATAATTTTTTATCCTTAAACCAAGTCCGATTGTACGATAATCCCGCTCCACTTTCACCAACGTCTAAACCAAATCCACTATAGTTTAATGATGAATATTCTTGTGCAAATACACTACTTACTAAAAAAAATATCAATATTATTTTTTTCAACTTTCCATCTCCTTTAATAATTGCAATTCATTCCATGTGTTTTTGTCAGCTGCAAGGGTTTTTACTGGTTTATTATTTAGAATATTTGAATTAAAAATTTCATCTACATCATTTAATTTAACCTTGGTATACCAGACTGCATCAGGATAAATCACAACAACTGGGCCAAGCTCACATACATCCAAACAACCACTTTTATTTGCACGTATAATGCCTTTCAACCCATATTCATTAATTAATTGTACAAACCTCATTCTAATATCAGCACCCCCACACTTTGAACAGCTTCCTCGTTTACTATTATCAGGTCTTTCATTTACGCAAATAAATATATGTTTGTCATATTTACTCAAGGGACAAGTACTACTTTTCCAAATTGATTGCTATCTTCAACATACTTATGTGCATCCCTTATATTTTCCATCGAAAAGACCTTATCTATTTCTGGTATGATTTTCCCACTCGCAACAAGATTCTTTATATCATTTAATGCAGAAAGCGTACCCATTGTTGAACCTAAAATAGACTGTTGTTTAAAAAAAATATATCTCAAATCAATTGATACCTTTGGTCCGGTGGTTGATCCGCAAGTTACTAACCTTCCATATTTGCTTAATATCTTCATCGACGTACTCCATGTCTCAAGCCCAGTATGTTCAAATATAACATCAACGCCTCTTCCATTAGTAAAGTTTTTGACTTCAGAAATTATATTATCTTTATAATGATTTAAAATTAAGTCTGCACCTAATTTTGAGGCATGTTCACATTTATCTTTTGAGCCACCCGTTGCTATAACTTTACATCCATATAATTTAGCAATCTGTAAACCAAACGACCCAACGCCTGAACTTGCAGCCCAAATTAATACCGTATCAGTTTTTTTTAACTTAGCCCTATTTACAAGCATTTGAAATGATGTTTGCCCAGCAAGTGGAAAAGAAGCTGCAGATTCAAAACTAATAGATTTGGGTTTCCTGATTAAATTTCTTGGGTTCAAAGCTATGAACTCGCAGTTAGTTCCATTTGTTGTCTCACCAAGTATACCCATTGAATTACATTGATTTTCTTTATTTTCTAAACAAGATGAGCAATTACCACAAAATAAGAGAGGGTTTATAATTACTTCATCTCCAATACTAAATTTATCTACCTTTCTTCCTAGCTCAGTGACAACACCTGAACCATCACTCCCAATTACCATAGGTAAAGATATACCAGGAATACCTTTTCGAATCCAGATATCAAGATGATTAATGGCAGCTGCTTTTATTTTAACTAATATTTGATCTTCTTTTATTTCTGGTAATGGAATATCTTCCCATATTAAAACTTTTTCATCACCATGTTCATATAATCTTACTGCCTTCATTAAATATATAATTAATTCTTTTGTGAAAAAAACTTATAATCCAAACTAAACTTTCCTGGGCCGGAAATTAGCAATACAAGCATAACAATGAGGTACATTATAGCTAATTCAGGAAATTTTCCATCAACTAAATGATTCATTGAAGCAACAAACATAGTAAATAACAATAAAAATGCTGCCGGACGAGTAAAAATTCCAAATATTACCATAACCATTCCAATAGATTCTGAAAATGCAGCCATAAAACCAAAAAAAACGCTCATAAAATCAATACCGATAAAATCTGTCAAAGCTGTGCCCAAACGATTCCATTTTTCTTGACCAGCTAAAATTTTATTCCATCCATGATTAATAATCATCATAACACTGGCAATTACTCTTAAAATTAACAGTGAATAAGAAACATATAGATCTTTTGGGTATAAATTATTTACTATGAGTTTAATTCTACTCATGATTTTTGATCAATATCCTCATAATCAGCATCTTGAATATCTAAATTTTTATATGAGTTTTTTACATTTTGAATATTCTGATTTCTTGATTTATTAAACCTTATTCGCGCTATAAATCTAAAACACTGTATTGCTAGATATATAAAGATTGCACTTAATATAATTTGCATTTTATTTATACACTGGAACTTGGATTAAAAAACTTAGTGCCTGATACTGGTTGCTTTATATACTGTATAACTTGATCAAGATCATCAGGATTATGTACAAAATCTATGTTATTTGTATTAATGATTACCAAGGGAGTATCATTATATCGAAAAAAATACTCTGTATATATCTCATTAAGTTCATTGATGTATTCATTAGAAATATTACTTTCAAAATTCCTACCTCTCTTATCGATATTTTTCATTAAAGTAGCAGTATCTGCTTGAAGATAGATTATCAGATCAGGGTTTATAACATTTCTTTCCATCATATTCGCTATACTATCATATAAATTCATTTCTTTATCATCAAGATTTAAGGAGGCAAATAAACGATCTTTGATAAACATGTAATCTGAAATCAAAAGATTATGAAACATATCTACCTGCCTAATGTCTTGTTGTTGCTGATATCTTTGAAGAAGAAAAAATAATTGAGTCTGAAAAGCAAATCGTGTTGGGTCATCATAGAATTCTGATAGAAAAGGATTATCCTCAAATTTTTCTAAGATTAATTTAGCGCTTAATCTCTTTGATAATAACTTTGCTAAACTAGTTTTTCCAACTCCAATTGGACCTTCAATAGCAATATAATTCAAGTTTCTCATGCGTTTTTTTCCATAATATGCTTAACCACTTTACTTTTATCAGGACATGAGCTTAATAACTCAGATATTGTTGAACCAATTTTTTCTATGTGATAATCAGGTATTAATTCACAAAACGGTAATAAAACAAATTTCCTAAACATAAGCTCTGGATGTGGAATAATTAATTCATCTGTTTCAATATAAGAATTTCCATAACAAAGTATATCAATATCAATTATTCTTGGTTGATTTTTATCCCTTTCCTTTGGCCTACCCAGAGTAAACTCGATGTGTTTAATTTTATCAAGAAAATCAAATGGATTTAGAGAAGAGTCACAAGATATAATTGTGTTTAAAAAATTTGGCTGATTAGTATTGTATAATGGTTCAGATTCATAAAATGATGCGCTTTTAATATTTTTTACCCCATTGAATGTTCCTAACAAAGTAATTGCTGCTGCTAGATTTTCTTCACGGTCACCTAAATTTGAACCCAGACTTAAGATTACTAGTTCATACATAGTCTGATTTTTCCCTTTTCAACTCAATCTCAACACTGTCTAATTTACCATTAAGCGGAGCATTAATTTTTCTTACACGAATGATCAATTTATCAATTTTATGTTCCTTAAATATTGACATAGATATTGAATCAGCTAACTTCTCTAGAAGAAAGTAGCTTTTTGATCCAAAAGCTTTCTTAACTAATTCATATATATCTTCATAATTAATCGTGTCTTCAATGTTATCAGATTTAGAAGACTTTAAAAGAGAGGTGAATAATTCTAGATCAATCTCAAAATCAGTTCCTTTTTCTTTTTCAAAATCATAGACACCATGATATCCATAAAAGGTCATGTTTTTTAATCGAATTATCCCCATGAGCTTATGAATTTAATATAATGGTTTACGACTAATCAATTGCTGAAATAAAAAAGCCTCCCAAAAGGAGGCTTTTTTATTAAAAAGGTTTAAATAAAACCTAGTTTACATCATTCCACCCATTCCACCCATTCCTGGATCCATTGGAGGCATTGGTGGAGCTTCCTTTTCTGGAAGTTCAGTTACGGCAGCTTCAGTAGTTAGAATCATTCCTGCAATAGAAGTAGCATTTTGCACAGCTACCCTAGCAACTTTTGTTGGATCAATGATTCCGGCTTTAAGCATATTTACATACTCACCATTTCGAGCGTCATAACCATAATCGCCTTTACCTTCTCTAACAGCTTGAGCAACAATTGATGGTTCAGCTCCTGCATTATCACAAATTTGACGAATAGGCTCTTCAAGAGCTCGACGCATTATGTCAACCCCAACAAGTTCCTCATCATCAACTTTTACTTTATCTAATGCAGATACAGATCGTAATAATGCAACACCACCACCTGGTACGATGCCTTCTTCAACAGCAGCTCGAGTTGCATGCAATGCATCTTCTACACGTGCTTTCTTTTCCTTCATTTCTACTTCAGTAGCGGCTCCTACATTAATAACAGCCACACCACCAGATAACTTGGCAAGACGTTCTTGTAGCTTTTCACGGTCATAGTCTGAAGATGTTTTTTCAATTTGTACTTTAATTTCATTGATACGCGCCTTAATACTATTAGTATCACCATTACCGCCAACAATTGTTGTATTATCTTTATCAGATACAGCACGCTTACAAGTACCTAAATAATCTAATGTTGCATTATCTAACTTATATCCAGCATCTTCCGATATAACTGTTGCTCCAGTAAGTACTGCAATATCTTCTAGCATTGCTTTTCTTCTATCTCCAAATCCTGGTGCTTTGACAGCCAAGACTTTAAAAGTTCCTCTTAACTTATTAACTACTAACGTTGCTAAGGCTTCACCTTCAATATCTTCGGCTATTAGAACAACAGACTTTCCAGTCTGAACAATCTTTTCTAATAGAGGTAGCAAATCCTTCATGTTTGATATTTTTTTATCATAAATCAACAAATATGGGTCTTCCATCTCAGCTTCCATATTATCTGAATTTGTAACAAAATAAGGCGATAAATATCCTCTATCAAACTGCATACCTTCAACAGTCTCTAGGAATGTGTCCGCTGTTTTACTCTCCTCAACTGTTATCACACCATCTTTACCAACTTTATCCATTGCTTCGGCAATTTTTTCACCAATCTCACGATCGTTATTTGCTGAAATCGACCCTACATTTGCAATCTGTTCTGCATCAGGCAAGTCTTTACTCTGTTTCTTTAACGCATCAACAACAGCTACAGCAGCTGCATCAAGACCACGCTTAATAGACATAGGGTTTGCACCTGCAGTAACATTTTTTAATCCTTCAGCAACAAGAGATTGAGCTAAAACAGTAGCAGTAGTAGTACCATCTCCTGCAACATCAGAAGTTTTTGATGCAACTTCTTTCACCATTTGAGCACCTACATCTTCTAACTTATCTTCTAACTCTACTTCTTTAGCAACAGTTACACCATCTTTAGTTACAGTAGGAGCACCAAATTTTTTCTCAATTACTACATTACGACCCTTGGGCCCAAGAGTAACTTTTACGGCATTTGCAAGTTTATCTACACCTGCTTTTAATGCATTCCTTGCTTCTAAATCATAAGAAATTTCTTTTGACATTATTTTCCTCCTTAAAGGGTAGCGAGAATATCACTCTCGCGCATAATTAAGTATTCAGTTCCCTCAAAAGCGAATTCAGTTCCACTATATTTACCATATAGTATCTTATCGCCTTTTTTTACACTCATTGCAACTTCTTTTCCTGATTCACTTACTTTTCCAGGTCCAACTGCAACAACTGTTCCCTGCTGTGGTTTTTCTTGAGCTGTATCAGGTAATATAATTCCACCTGATGACATTTCCTCTGCTGGAGCAGCTTCAACAACCACACGATCTGCTAGAGGTTTTAGTTTAAGAGCCATTTTATTATTTCTCCTAATTAATTGGTTATATTTCTATTTATTATAATCTGCATTATTGGCAGCGCGGAATTTATGTTCTTATAATATTTATATACAAATATTTTTAGCACTCTATCAAAAAGAGTGCTAATACGTATAAATCATTTTCCTGTACTACCAAATCCCCCGTCACCTCTATCCGTATCACTTAATTCAGAAACTATTTCAAAACTTATTGGTCCTCCATCCATTGATACTAATTGGAATAGTCTTTGGCCTCGTTTAATAGTAAATGGAGTATTCTTTATATTATCTACTGCAGAAATAATTTCTCCTCTATATCCAGCATCAATTAAACCAACAGAATTACATTGTCTGAGTGGAGTTTTTGATATACTCGATCTTGGCATTAGTAAATATGGTAACCCGTCATTGTTTTCACATGCAATATGAGATTTGATCATAGCAGTTTCTCCAGGTTCAATAGTTAATTCATCAATAATAAATAAATCAAGTCCAGCATCCCCTTGATGAAAATGCCCATGATTCTCATACAGATCTCGGGCATTATTAGATAAGATTTTTATTTTAAGATGCATAGAATCAATTTCGATATACAATCCAAGCTAGGTATATCCAACCTAAAATAAATGACAATCCCCCTATTGGTGTTAGCATACCTATCCATTTAATATTGCTAACCGCTAAAACATATAGAGATCCAGAAAAAAGAATAATTCCTAATATAAAACATAAAGCTGGAAACCATAAAAACTGATGAGGAAAATTATATCCCAATAATCCAATTAATATCAATGCAATTGAATGGTAAGCTTGGTATTGAATACCTTTTTCATATATTCTTAAATAATCAATAGATATTTTTTCTTTTAAGATATGAGCGCCAAAAGCACCAGATAAAACTGTTAAAGCCAATAATAAAGAACCACCAATTATAAATATTTTCATTTTGGTGAATTTTGATGAATTAAAGTACGTATGGGAAATGGTATATCAATACCTTCTTTATTATATCGCTCATGTAACCTTCTTATAAATACATCAATAATATTATGCTGATCACCATATTTCTCAGCTTTAAAATATACTTTTAGGTTAATGCTTGAATCTCCAAATTCAAAAAAACGTACTAAAGGTTTATCCTTTTTACTACATCCATCCACGCTTTTAGCTACATTATCAGCTACTTCATTCGTAATTCTAGCTACTTTTTCAAGATCACTATCATATGAAACACCAACAGAAACTCTTACAGAAAATGAAGATTCTCTAGTATCGTAATTTTTGATTATGGCGCTAGACAGCCTTGAATTCGGGATATTTATTACATTATTTGTACGTTCTAACATAGTTGTGTTACGCCAGGTAATATTTGTAATGTACCCTCTTTCTCCAGAATCAAGTTGTGCAAAATCACCTGGTTGTACCTTTCCACTTAATAGAATATGTAATCCACTAAAAATATCGCTTAGGGTATCTTTCAACGCTAGTGAAATGGCTAATCCGCCAACACCTAAGGCAGTTAGAATAGGAGTTATGGCAATATTTAAAGAATCAAGAATAATCATAACTCCTATACCCCAAACAATTATATAAACAAAGTTTGTAAACATAGTTGTTGAAGGGAATCCCTGACCTTGTTTTTCAGCCCAAAGATTAAAAAGACCAACCAACATTTTACTTATAGATAAAGTAATAGAAAGAATTAGAATAATAAGTATAATTGTTGATAAAGACTGTTTGTAGGAATCTAATGAATCTGATAAAGTAACACTTTCTACTGCAATCGAGAAAGAGGCAAGAAAGAACCATAGAACAATGTGCGGCTCTAATGATTTAAGAATTATATCATCACCTCTCCACTTTGTTTTATCAGCTAACGCAGATAAACGTTTATGTAGAAATCTCTTTATAACCCACCCCGTAAGAATACCAATAAATATGACAAGAATAGGATTACCCCAAATGAATAATTGTTGAATGACTTTATCTAACATAATCAAATAAAATTACGATTATTAATTCTAATCTGCACTCGAATATGGACCAATAACCAATTCTTTTTTTCCACCTGGGTAAAGTATATCAATATTAGGCTCACCTATCGATGTCCAGGTTCTTGATAACATTATTATACCCTGGTCATAAACATTCAATGATTGCAAATCAAAGTATTCACCCCAGTACCATTCTATCCCATGTTTTGTACTATTCATGAATGTACATTCATATTTTGGGTTACCATTAAAATGAACATTTGATTTCGTTCTTAACCCAAGAGTTGGATCTGTAATATTTACACCTGACTCAGTCCAAACTTTTTCTTCAATTATTTCCTTTCCTCTATAGACTCGAATATTTTTAAATCTACCATTTTCATAATATTCAAATAAAACAACTGGACTACCAGCATAATAATATCCTTCTTTCATTATGGCGCCGGATGGACTATAAACACGCATTATTCCTTGAAGTTTTCCATCATTAAACATGGTAATACTTGAAATATATTCTTCACTATACCACCTAGTAATCAAACCACTAAGCTTATCATTAAGATAGTAACCCTCTTCTTCTTTTACTCCATTTAAGTCCCAATTTTTAAAGACACCTGAACGTTTTCCATCTTGAAAAGTGATAAGTGACTGCATCTGTCCATCATTATAAAATATTTTCATTTCCCCATGTAACATATCATTGATATAGTTCATTAACTTATATGGTTGTTTACCATCAAAATAAATAGTACTTAATCCATTTAACATTCCGCCTGAATAGATTTTAATTGAATCTTTTTTCCCATTTCTATTAAACCATTTCCATTCTCCAATTTTCAATCCAAGGTTATAATTACCATCTACAGCTATATTGCCATTAGTATTCCAGATTTTATATTCACCATGATAATTATTTTCCATATATGAGATTAATGAATCTAATCCGTTTTCTTCACTATACCACTTCCAACGACCTTCCTTGTTATCCTGATAATAACCACCTTTTATTTTAACCTTACCATCATTATCATAAACTTGCATCGGGCCATCTTTCAATCCATTATTATAAGTAAGCATTCTTATTTTAATCTTGCTTTTCCACCAAACCCACTCACCATGAGGAATATCTTGTCTATATTCTCCACTTGAAATTTTATTACCTTTTATATCAAATTCTTTATATTTACCATGTTTTTTATTATCCAAGAAATCAATCACTAACTGAGGTTTTCCATTAATAAAATAATCAATATACTGCCCATTAAGTATCCCTTGATTAAATGATCTTACAGAGTCAATAAGCCCATCATTTCCATACCAAGTCCATTTTCCTGATAACTCTCCATTATTAAAATTTCCATTAGCAAATTTTTTTCCTGATTTGTGCCAGGAATAATATTTACCATTTGGTTGACCTTCCTTAATATCTTGGACATAAAATTTGCTACCATTACGGTAATATCTGATTAATTTGGTTGTGGTCGAGTCAGAACTTGAACCATTTCTAATTACTTTATAATCTCGAGTTAGTTTTATTCTGCCATTATCATATCTATCAATGATTTCAGTTTTTGGGGTACAACCAAATAATGATAGTGTATAAAAAAGAATTATAAGGTTAACAATTGTTACCAACATTCACGCGCACGTAATAATTTCCTTAGCAATGAGCACTGGTATCAAAATATATAATATTGAATCGCGGATAAGATAATATAGAAAAAAAACAACTAGTACTATAGGGCCTTTTTGTTTTAATAGAAGTTTTAAGCCACCTTCTTTCCTAATATCATTCCATTCACGAAAAAATTTCGGCTTTACAAACTTCATTCATTCTTTAATTCAATTTTGTCAAATTTCAGATTTTCGTATTTTTCCCAAATTGTTTCGCCAGATGCCTGTTGGAATCGAAAAGCAAAAACTAGAGCATCCATAAAAGTATTATTTTGAAATTCTTTATGGCTATAATACTCATCAATCCAGCCTATAAATTCCTTGATATCTATTTCTTCTAGCTGATCAAAAATCCCAAAGACTGTCTCTGCTTTATTATCATAATACCATTGTGTTACTTTATCGTAACCAACTTCCTTTTTAAGCGCATCATATGTTTCATAGACTTGAGTCATATAAGAAAATAAATATATACTTTTCTCTTCTTGATCTAGAGTCGTCCAATATAAAGATATGATATTTCTCTCTTCATAATCCCAGTTACTATCTTGTGCATATATTATTGAATTTGTAGTTAATATTAATGCAATTAGAATAGAAGAAAATAATATGTGATTGTTTTTCATATTTGAATGTAGGAATTTTACGAATAAAACTTATTATAATAGCAATCAAATCTATGTTTAAGATTTAGGAAAACATTAATTTGATTCAACCCAATCACCATTATCCTTAATTAAATCTATAAGAGCTTCAACTGCTATTTCTGCAGGTATATTTCTTTTTACTACTTCATATCCTTTATAAAGGGATATTTGCCCGACTCCTGTACCAACATATCCATAGTCTGCATCAGCCATTTCACCTGGCCCGTTAACTATGCATCCCATAATTCCAATCTTTACACCTTTTAGATGATTTGTTCGTGATCTGATTTCACCTGTTACTTTTTGAAGATCAAATAATGTTCTTCCGCAGGAAGGGCAAGATATATATTCAGTTTTGGATATACGTGTTCTAGTTGCTTGCAAGATACCAAAACTTAGTTTTGTATTGATATCATTAGAAAAATCAGAGCATAGCCAAACACCATCACCAAATCCATCTAATAATAAAGATCCAATATCTGTAGAACTAGATAATTGAAATTCATCTTTTGTTTTCTGAAAATACTCTTTTTTAATTATAACTGGAACTTCCCAATTAAGACTAACAAGTTCAAAAAAGAACCTTCTTATATCTGCAACTGCATGTTTATTTTTTGTTTGAATTAATATAACTACAGAATCATCATTTTTAAGTTTTAAAATATCAGATGATAAAGAATCAGTAGTTAACACATTAATAAAATTTATCGTTCCTTTATCTCCCTCATGATCAAGATATTGATCCAATGTAAATAATGGGAAAGTTTGATCAGTTTTTTTCCATGATTCTATATTTTGAATAATATTAAGAGTTCCTGGTAAACTAAAGTCTATGTTTTCATTACCTATATAAATGTAATCTACAGCCTGATCACTAATTATCCATTTATCAATATTTTTAGAATATTTATAGCCTATTTGCTCTAAATCTTTCTTTAATGATTTATTTCTTTTTGAAAGGTCAATAAATACACGTGGAACTTGTTTTTCCCCAATATTATTTATTAAAACAGAATTTCTTTTAGAATAACTATATGGTTGGAAAGATGGGTTAATAATTGGTGGTATTTTTGCATGTTTACTACGTTTTTTATACCGTTTAATTAATTCTTTTGCAACCGGTATTTCTAGTTCAGGTTCTTCTGTCAAAGAAACGCGGATTGTATCTCCAATACCATCTTCTAATAAAGCACCTATCCCAACCGCAGATTTTATACGACCATCCTGCCCTTCACCTGCTTCAGTAACCCCTAGGTGTATAGGATAGTTCATACGTTCTTTTTTCATCATAGCCACAGCTAATCGATATGCTTGCACCATAACTTGAGTATTACTTGCTTTCATAGAAATTATTAAATCATAATAATTTAATTTTTCACATATTCGAATAAATTCTAATGCAGATTCTACCATACCGAGCGGCGTATCTCCATATCTACTTAATATCCTATCAGAGAGAGAACCATGATTAGTCCCTATACGCATAGCAGTATTATATTCTTTACAAACCTTAACTAAAGGAATGAATCTCTTTTTTATCCTATCTAATTCTTCAGAATATGATTCATCATTATAATCTATATGTTCAAATTTCTTTTTGTCTGCATAGTTACCAGGATTAATTCTGACTTTTTCAACAATCTCAGCTGCAATAAGAGCAGCATTAGGAGTAAAATGTATATCTGCTACTAAAGGGGTATCATAACCCTTATTACGAATTTCTTTTTTAATATTTATCAGATTTTCTGCTTCACGTTTACTTGGTGCAGTAATTCTAACTAATTCAGACCCTGCCTTAATCATTCTTATAGATTGTTCAACAGTCTCTTTAGTATCCATTGTATTTGTTGTTGTCATTGATTGCAACCGTATGGGGTTTTCACCTCCAATAGATATTGAACCAACTTTTACTTCTCTAGTTTTAAAACGTGAATATTCTGTTAAACTATTACAAAAATGATCTGGAGCTATTGTCACCTAGTATTCCTATTTTTTGAAAGGTCTAATTAAATAGCTCTCTGCTTCTTTAATTGCATAAGAATAATTATCCAATTGAATGCAATCACGATAATATTTGACAGCATTTTTTCTCTCTCCAAGAATATCATGTATTTTACCTTTTAAAAGCATTGCATTACCTAAAACTATATCTAACTCTGCACCATAATTTTCAATAGCAATATCTAATGAAGATAAAGCTAAAGGATAATCTCCATTTAAATAGTGATATAATGCCCACTCATATTTCCTATACGCAAGAAACCAATCTTTATGAATGTCTGTCAAATCTGGAAACATTGTGTCAAGCATCAGTAACGATTGATAGGCATCTGTTAATAACGAATTATTAAGTAGGCTTTCAGTATACAGGACTCTATAATAGTAACGTTTAGGAAAATTTGAAACAAGATCATGACTAAAAAGAAGAGCAAATTTTGGTTTAGGATTTATCCAAAGATGCATAAATACTAGCGTTCCTTTAGCTTCTATCCAAGACCATTGGCCATTTTCTGCTGCATTTAAAATCTTTTTTTCACCAGATACTTTTGATGGATTTAGACCAAACATCCCAGAGGCAGCCCAACGTACTAAAGTATTTGACATACCAGCATAATATTCTACAATTCCCAAAGGTAACTGTGTATCTATAATCTCAGGGTTATTATTTGCCACATCTAAAACTATACTAAATCCTTTATAACCCCACAGCAAAGTATTTAGCCATTCTTTTCGTCCAAGAGAAACTCTAGCTTTTAATCCGATTGTTGATCCAAGATATAATTTATAATTAGGATCATCAGGAAATCTATCAATCAATTCATTATAAACTGGTATAATTAAATCAATATCTTTTTTTAATGAATGCCAAGTAACATCTAATGGGTCATGAGCCTGACTATGGAGCCACCTTGCTGCAACCCAGGTCAAATGTACTGTAGGATTTTCTGGGAAATCTATCCTCGCATTATTTAAAATCGTTATTGCTTTCCCGGTATCATAGTTATAAAAAGATCTAACAGCCTTCCATATAACTTCATCACCTGAATACTGTGCATTTAAAAAACAAACAAGGTGTAGAATAGTGAAATAAGAAAATTTCATCTATAATAAATTATAGACTAGGATATTATCCGAACTAGGAACCTAGACGTTTTGATAATATCAGCCAACCCTTTGCATCATTATCTTCTGGATTTATCTGCAAACTTCTATTCCATGCTGCTATTGCAAGTTGATGCTCATTCATCTTCCAGTAGGTTACTCCCATTCCAGTATACGCACTAGAATCATTTGGACGTAACTCTAAAACTTCTTGAAAAGCTGATAATGATTCCTTAAACATAGCTTTATCTTGGTAGAAACGACCCAGCGTCCTAAAAGCACCTGGTAACCAAGCATAAGAATTAGAGTTTACACTTAGTGCATTTTCAAAAGAGGTTCTACCTAGGCCTGGCTCGCCCAATCGATTATATTCTACAGCTAAGATATAATATGCTTGCGGTAATAGATTCCGGACAAGAGGGTGTTGATTCTGATAGTGCAATAAATCTTCCCACACTGATGCTGCAAGCCCCCATTCTTGCGCATTAAAATAACTTAAACCTTGCATATATCTTGCATCAAGGTGCTGTGTATCAAGGTAGACAACATCGCCAAAACTTAATGCTGCATATATATATTTTCCCATATTGTAATACAGGTTTGCTAAACCTAGGTGGGACTGTTTATGCTTAGGGTCCATTTTAATTGATTTTTGAAAAGATGCTTTAGCTAAATCAATTTCACCTAATTCAGTATAAGAAACAGCCTGCAAGTAAATGAACCCATTTTGATCTGGATAACTTTCAATGGCTTCATTAGCCATGGAAATAGCTTCATTAAATCTACCCTCATTAATCTTTTCATGTATTAATGTTAATTTTTTAGCCGGCCCCTCTGGCGCCTTAGAGGCTGTACGCACTAATACTTGTCTGCTCATTTCTAATCCAGGAGAGCCCTCATCCTTTATGGCCAAAGCATCTAATGTGCCTTTATGATTAGGATCAAGATCTAATGCCTCTTCATAAGATTGTCTCGCTTTTTGCAAGTCACCTAATTTTTCGTATAATGATCCAAGATAAAAATGTGAATCAGGATTATTATAATGTCGAGCAACTTGTCGAAGATAAACATCCTTTGCTTTAGACCAATTTCCATTAACTTCATAATGCAAACCAAGCTGTCTTTGGATACGTAAATCACCAGGAGAACTATCGGCTGCTTGTTCAAAATCTACAGTACTATATACAGGTCTAGATTCTAACCTTGTCAATTGTCTTTCTCTTTTAGGATCAATATACTTCATAGCTCTACCCATTTTTCTTTTTGAATCAGAAAGATCATTGTTCAAATCATAAAGTTCTCCAGCTAACTGCATTGCGCTTAAGCTTGGCTTTTTAGGTTTAGCTATAGAAGATTTTTTACTAGATCCTTTCTTTAAAAGACCATTAATTTTTGATATATAAGATTTTGTAGTTTTTGAAGGGCTAATCTTGTATGCTCTTTTAAAATCACCTAAAGCAGCTTTATAATTTTTTGCTTTTAATCTTTTCTTACCTCTATCAAGATACTTTTTTGCTTGAGGATTGGATTTTGAAGATTTCTTTTTCTTAGACTTAGATTTCTTTTTTGATTTACTTTTCTTTCTTGAGCTAGATTTTTTCTTTTTTCCGCTTGATTTTTTTGAATTGCTTTTGTTTTTAGTTGCAGACTTGGAGCTTCCAGATCTTTGCGCTAATAATTCTGATGATTGAAACGGTAAAATTGTAGTAAATAGTAGCAATATTACTATTCTAATAATCCATCTGGTATGTGAATAATGCATGTGGACTGCGAACAATTTACGAAAATGCAATCAGTCTGTCAGCGAAATAATTTTATTACCTGCTATTTTATTAATGAACCAAATAATTCATATTCATTGAATTCATCAATTTTAACTTTACAAATAGTCCCTTTTTCTAGCTTTTCATTAATTCTTACTATTTTGTCTATCTCTGGAGCATCATACTGAGTTCGTCCAATTGAAATATCTTTACCAACTTCATCAATAATAACTTTATGAGTTTCACCTACCATTGAACTATTTCTTTCATGATCTAAATCATTCTGAATATCCATAATTATCGCTTTTCTTTCGTCCTTTAATTCTCTTGGAACATTATCTGTTAAGTCAGCAGCAATAGTACCTTCCTCCTCAGAATAAGTAAAAACACCTAAATGATCAAATTTAATATCTGATATAAAGTCTGTTAATTCTTTAAAGTCTTCCTCCTCTTCCCCAGGATAACCAACTATAATTGTAGTTCGAATACTGATGTTAGGGATAGCATTACGCAAACTATCAATTTTTTTACGAATTCCTTTTTGGTCTAATCCCCTTCTCATAGATTTTAATAAATTATCAGAAGCGTGTTGAACTGGCATATCAATATAATCGCATACCCTATCTGATTTTGCCATAGCATCTATAATTCTTTGATTAAGGTGAGCAGGGTGTGCATAATGAATTCGTATCCATTCAGGACCATTATCAATTTGATCTAACTGTGATAATAAATCACTTAAATAAACCTTTTTATTTAAATCCCAACCATAAGATGTTGTATCTTGAGCTATTATCATTAATTCTTTTATTCCATTATCTACTAATCTATTTGTTTCAGAAATTAAATCTGGTATAGTTCGACTTTTTTGTAGACCTCTCATTAATGGGATACTACAAAAAGAACATCCATTATCACATCCTTCAGCAATTTTTAGATATGCATAATGAGACGGAGTAAGAATAGATCTAAAAAATAAAGGATCATCTTTCCCATAATCTTTTCCAGTTATAAAAGAAGCAATTTGTTTATGGTCATTAGTTCCAAAGAAGCGATCCACTTCTGGTATTTCTTTTTTTAAGTCATCATGATATCTTTCCGATAAACAACCCATAACTACTAATTGTTCAATTGAACCTGTTTTTCTCAATTCAGCAGCTTGCAAAATAGTATCTACAGACTCTTCTCTTGCTAGGTCTAAAAATCCACATGTATTTACAATAACTGTGTCTGCATTATCAGGATCTTCTGTTACGTCATATTGAGTATTTTTTAAACCACCAAGTAATATTTCAGAATCTACTAGATTCTTTGCGCATCCAAGGCTAATAAGGTGTAGTTTTTTTCTATCTTTATTCATTATCTAATATAGAATTTATATAGTAATTATGGTCAAATTTTTCTAAATCTTCAATGTTTTCCCCTACCCCTAGAAACTCTATAGGTATGTTAAATTCTTTGTTTAGCGCAAAAACAATCCCACCTCTTGCTGTACCATCCATTTTAGTAAGTACAGCTGAATTAATGTCTGTATAGCTTAAAAATTCCTTTGCTTGAAATAATGAGTTCTGACCTAAGGTTGCATCAATTGTAATCATTGTACTTAAAGAATAATTTGCAAATTTTTCTGATATAGTTCTTTTCATCTTCTGTAGTTCAAGCATAAGGTTTTTATTTGTATGAAGCCTACCTGCCGTATCAATAATAATAATTTCAGAATTTTGAGAATTTGCAGCGGACATACCATCGTAAATAACTGAAGATGGATCCTTTGCAGATTGATTACTTATCATTCGAACATCAATTCTATTCGACCATATTTTTAATTGATCTAAGGCTGCAGCTCGATAGGTATCAGCAGCAACTAGTAAAACATTATTACCCTTTGATTTATAGTAATTAGCAAGCTTAGCTGCAGTCGTTGTTTTTCCTGTCCCATTAACACCAATAATTAATTTAACAAAAGGGATAGAATGATCAGCTATATTATTTGATTTTAATATTTTTATCATATAATCTTTAACCATATCGACATAATTAACATTCGTACTATTTTTAATTAAATTGATTATTTCTGTACTAGTATCAACACCAATATCTGCAGATATAAGGGTGCTTTCCAATATGTCCAGGGTTTCAATTGATACTTTATTCTTTTGCAGAGACTTAAAAGAATCTGATATACTTTTTCGAGTTTTTGTTAATGCATTAAATAGTTTGCTAATCATATTATTATCAAAGGGTTTTGTATTCTTCAATAAAGGTTCTATAATATTTTACCCAACTGATAATTAAAAGATACGAAGCAACAACTAAACATAGAAAAGGGAGATATGGAATAGCATCAATCCTAAATATATGAAAAAATATTCCCATTGTTGTAATACCTGCACCCCATTTACCCCACCAATTTGAGTGAAGAACAAATTGAGTGTGATTTAAAAGATAAATAGCTGGTAATGCTATTGATACATATCGAAACAAGTAGAATATAAAGAACCAAGTAGGAAATCTTCCTTCATATACCATAAAAGCAGTGATAGCAAGTATAACAATAAAATCTGAAATAGGATCTAACCATTGACCAAAATGAGTAACATTATGAGATTTTCTTGCTACCCATCCATCTAGTGCGTCTGATAATATTGCAATTACTATCAACCAAAAAGTATAATTAAGGTACTGTTCATCACGAAGAGTATAAATTATAGGTATTGCTAATAAAGCCCTTAATAAACTAATAAAGTTTGCAAGTGTTAGAATCCTTGATGGATCTGTAATCCTTCTTTTAGTGCTATTTTCATTCATAATATAAAATATAGTTATTTATTATGAATAAATTAACATCCATAATTTAATCACGTATAATGCCTCTTACTATTCTTGTAGATGCACCAATATTATTATGAATAACATTAGTAGCGGCTTCACTCGCCTTCAATAATACTTTTTCATTATTAATTAATTCATTTGTGATATTATAAAATTCTTGACCACTTCTAACAGACCATCCCCCTCCAAGATCAATTAATTCTTTAGCTTCATGAAAATTATCATATTGGGGACCAAAGATTACTGGCAACCTTGCAATTGCTGGTTCCATAACATTGTGAATTCCTGTAGAAAAACCTCCTCCAATATATGCAATAATTCCTTCCCAATATAATTGGGATAACACACCAATTACATCAACAATAATAACTCTGGGAAAATTTTTATTATCAGTTTTTTGTTTACTATAAATGTCAACTGAAAATCCCTTATCTGAAAAATAATCAAAAACTAAACTAATTTGCTTTGGAATTGGTTCATGTGGCACCCAATAGATATGTAAATCATTATTTTCATTAATTAAATCCATTAAGCCTTCTATTATATTTTTTCTATCCTCAATATGCATACTTCCTAATATTATACTTTTCCTTCTTTTTAAAATTCCTTTTGTATGTTCTATTGAATATTGATCAATAGATTTATTTACTTGATCATATCTAGGGTTACCTAAAACACGTGTAATTACATTGTTAGTTTCATTTAAAATTAATCGAAGTTTTTTATCATCATTCTTTGTTATCGTATATATGGAATGAAAATTTTTATAGACATATCCATAAAAGCTTTTAACCAAGGGGATCAACTTTTTTGTATTTTTTTTAAACTTAGCTGCAAATAAAACTGTTGGTATATTCATTTTTTTCGCATTCCATATCAAATTAGGCCAAATATCATATGCAGCAAAAATTAGTTTTTTAGGTTTAATAATCTTGAGGATCCTTCTAGTTGACCAAGGAAAATCAAAGGGAAGATAAATTTTACAATCAATTATTTTATCATCTACATTATTATATCCAGATGGTGAAAAAAAACTAACAATTATTTTTATTTTGGGTTCTATTTCTTTTAAGCCTAATAAAACGGGTCTAGTTTGGAGAAACTCTCCGTGAGAAGAGACATGAAACCAATATATAATCTGATCTCCTTTACCAAGAGAATTTATGTAATGGTCTAAAATACCAAAAGTATTAAATCGACCAAAAAAACCCTCTCTTATTTTCTTATTTATAATTAAGCCTATAATGCCAATAATTACCATTATTGGCAAAAAAATAATATTATAAAGGAAGTACCATATGAAAATCATCTATCTAAAATGCCCCTGATAGAGTTTATTACATCAGAGCTAGAAATTTCATTTATGCAATATTGTTGGGGTCTGAAACAAGGACTTCGACCATTTTGACTACACGGTCTACACCAAATTTCTTTTTCTACAGTAGATGATCTTTTTAACATAACTCCACCACCCATTTGAGTATTAGTTGGACCTAAAATCATTAATACGGGAACACCCAATGCCTCTGATGCATGCACCAATCCTGTATCACTTCCAATTGTAAAACTAGATAATGAAATTAACGCAATAGATTCTCTTAAAGATAATCTTCCAAAAAGGGAAGTGACATTATTATTGATTTTATTTATTGAGTTACATATGTCATCATTATTTCCACCTAACATAACTACTTTATATTTAAGACTCTCAGTAATATAATTTATTACTTTACTATACCTATTCTTGAGCCAGGTTTTTTGCTTCCATGCAGCTCCAGGTATTAATGTTATAAATGATCTATCTACACCATTCTTTTTAAGAAGTAATTCAGCTTCATTCCTTTCAATTTTTGATACAACCAATTTATTATCTGGTATATTATAATTATTGACTAATATTTTGTTTAGACATTGATGATAAAGCCATCGCTGAGAAAATTTATTATCAAAATCATTCCTATTAAACTGAATCATTTTAAACCTCTTCCACCTTGGTTTTTTATAAATGATTTTTTGAATACTTTTAACATGATTTAATATGATTTTAGATCGAATAACATTATGAAAATCAATTATCAAATCATATTTACGATCAGATATTTTCTTTCCAATATTTTTTAATTGATTGTAGTTAAAAAATCTAGAGATTGTTATGATACGATTAATAAATGGTTGACCTATTAATATTTCAGCGTATTCATCTAAAGTAATAATGTCAATTTTAGCATCGGGAAACTGATCATTTAATGTCTGCAGAGGAGATGTTAACTGTACAATATCACCTATAGAACTGAACCTTAAGACCAAAATGGTCCTTAGCTTTTGCATACTAATAGTTTCTGTTAGAATTAAAAGCTACTAGGTCAATCAATGATTGTCTGTAAGCTGAATCTGGATATTCACTTATAGCTTCAATAGCTTGATTACTAAACTCATCTATTTTTTGTTTAGCATAATCAAATCCACCTGAGGAATTAATTAATTGTTTTAATTTCTTGATATCATCTTTCGATTTATTTTTAATATTTAGAATTTTCTTAACCAATCTTGATTCAGGCTTTTTTAAATTTGAATAAGAATAAATTAAGGGTAGAGTAATCATATTCTTTTTTACATCAGCGCCTACATTCTTACCAGTTTTTGATTCATTTCCTAACATATCAAATAAATCATCTTTAATCTGAAATGCCATACCTAAATTTTCACCAAAGATACGCATATTATTTCTGTCAGCATTATTTTTTGAAGATGTTATAGCTCCTAACTCACAAGAAGTTGAAATAAGACTTGCTGTTTTTTTATTAATCATATCATAATAAATTTTTTCTGTCATTGATCTTGTTAAGCTCTTTTCTATTTGCAATATTTCTCCTGAGCTTAGCTTTTCTGCAGTTTGAGATATCAAATCAAGAGCCTCAAAATCTTTTATACCTACTAAGTTAATAAGTGCTTTACTTAGAATAAAATCACCCATTAAAACAGAAACTTTATTTTTCCAGATTCTATTTACTGATGTAAAACCTCTTCTCGTTGTAGCATCATCAACAACATCATCATGTATCAATGTTGCGATATGTAATAATTCAATCATTGCTGCAGATCTATAACTATTTAAACAAGGTTTTCCACAAACTCTAGCAGATAGAATAGTTAATATTGGTCTAATATGTTTGCCTTTATGCCTAAGAATATATTTACCAACTGTATTAACTAGACGCACCTCGGATTTAAGAGCATCTCGTAGCTCTGCTTCAAAAAGTTTTATATCTTCAAATATTGGTGCAGTGATATCTTTAAGTGTATTTAAATCGTTTTTCATATCTATTTAATTATTTTTTTTAAATTTCATTTATTTCTTTTAACCATCCAAGATACACCGATACTAATTTCATATAATATAGCAAGGGGGATCGACATAAAAACCAGACTTATAGGATCTGGCGGTGTAATAAATGCAGATAAAATTAATATAAAAACTAATGCATGTCGACGGTAATGACGCATAAATGCGGGAGTTAAAATCCCTATACTACTCAATATAAACACAATTATCGGCAATTCGAAAATTACACCACTACCTAATAATAACATTGTAATAAAACTAAAATAGTAATTTATTGAAAAATTGTTTTTCACTTCTATCATACCCATAGATGTAAAAAAGTTCAATGAATATGGTATTAATACTACAAATGCAAACACAATGCCAATTAAGAATGCGAAATAACTAAAGAAGACTAAAGGAAACATAACTTTTTTTTCATTATTATGTAATCCAGGTCCTATAAATTTTGCCAATTGATATGTTAATACTGGAACTGCTAAAACTACTCCCCCTAGTAAAGCAACTCCCCACTTAATCATAAACATACCTTGAACTTTTAAAACTTGTAAATCAGGAGGGTTTGATAAATTCTTTATGGGGAAAATTAGAAATTGTAAAATATCTTCAATAAATAAAAAAGATACTATCCCCCCTATTAAAATTGCTGTAATACTCTTTATTAATCTCCAGCGCAATTCTTCAAGATGGTCTAAAAAAGACATCTGCGCTGACTCATGTGAATTCATATATCAATATTCTCCATAATCTCTTTTGCAGTAATAATTGGAGATTTTTTTAAGTCATTTATTGATTCTGTAGCACTATTTAATTTCGTAATCTTTTTTTTCGTCCAAAATTTATTTAATATTTTCTCTTGAATAATTTTTTTAACACGTAATCTATAACGGATTTTTTGCCTTTTTAAGATATGACCAGTTGCATCTAATTCTTCATACTTATTCATAATCCCCTTGAACAATTCTTCAATTCCTTTACCTTCTTTTGCAGTAGTATTAAAAATAGGTCGATTAATTTCTTTATTAATATTAATTATTGATTTCAATTTTTCTGTTAATTGTTTTGCCCCTTTTCTATCAGATTTATTAACAATAAATAAATCACCAATCTCTATTAGTCCAGCTTTCATTAATTGTACTTCATCTCCTGCTTCAGGAACTAATACAATAATTGTTAAATCTGCAACATTTACTATATCATACTCTCCCTGTCCAACACCCACAGTTTCATAAATAATTATATCTTTTCCTGTTATAGCTAAAATATCTCCTATATCCTGTGCCTTTCTTGATAATCCGCCAAGTTGTCCCTGAGTACTCATACTTCGAATAAAAATATTCTCATTGTTATGGTATTGATTCATTCTAACTCTATCTCCCAACAAAGATCCGCCTGAAAATGGACTTGTAGGATCAATAGCGATTACACCTACCTTATGATTAGTCTTAATAAAATTTTTAATTAATTCATTTGTGATAGAACTTTTTCCAGCTCCAGGGGGACCAGTAATACCTATTCGAATTGCATGATTAGTTTTACGAAAAAGTTTATCAAGATCCACACTTTTTTCTACATCTGTATTTTCAATTTCTGTTATTAATCGAGATAAATCACGTTGATTATTAGCTTCTAAATTTTGGATTAGAACTTTATCCATTGGATATCAAAAGCTTAGTTTAAGTATAGATACTTTATGAAAAAGTTTTTGAAAATTGACTGAAATTATAAATTAATAACTGACGACCTTTACGAGATAAAAGACCTTTCTCTTCAAGAAGTTTGAAAGTTCGTGATACGGTTTCTCTGGAGGTTCCAGCCATATTTGCAATATCTTGTTGAAATGGGAGATTATTAATTTTCACGCTCCCTTGCTTAATAGTACCTAATTCTTCTGCTAATCTAATTAATGTAATACCAATACGCTGTTCAACATCACTTAAAGATAAACTTTCTATTTGTTGATCACTTTTTCTTAAACGATGAGTAAGCTCCTCTAACAAACATATAGATATTTTTGGATATTGCTCAAGGATGTCTAAGAATTCATTCCGTGCCAATGTTAACACTTCTGACGCTTCCAATGATACTACATTAGCAGACCTACCATCTCCATCCAATAAAGACATTTCTCCAAAGAAATCGGCTTCACCTAACATTGCAAGTATTACTTCTCGTCCATCATCACTTAGGCGAGTAATCTTCACGCTTCCTTTTGCAATAACAAAAAATGTTTGACCAAGATCATCTTCTAAAAGAATCATTTGGTTCTTATTAAATTTTCTGTGCGTCATACGTTCAGCAATCTTAGTCAAATCAGACTTAGATAAATCTGAGAAAATTGGTACGGACTCTAACAAAGATAATTTATCCATGCAGAAAGATACGTTTTCTTACGGTTAATTCAAAATTTTGGATTCAAAAACTTATTTAAAAAAATTGATTCCTATCTTGTTTCAAAATAAGTTCCCGATCAAGTTTTAATTATAAAATAAAAATTATAGGAATATTTGATTAATTATGGATAGACATCCCCAACAGATAAAACGTGAGCGTCAAGATAAAAAACGCCGTCAAAATAATGTTTCTCGTATGTCAGAGTTAAAAACGTCAATAAAAAAAGTGCTTTCTACAAATGATCATAAAAAAGCACAAGAAATATATAGAGATACTGTAAAACAAATAGATAAGGCTGCAAGTAAAGGTCTAATTAAAAAAAATACGGCATCTAGACGTAAATCTCGTATTACACGACATCTAAATTCTCTTTCTTAATAAACTATACTGATTTTTAAATAAACTTCGCTGATGAATAGCTATTTATTCATCAGAAATTTGATAATTAGGTGATTCTTTAATAACCTTTACCTCATGTGGATGGCCTTCCTTTACACCAGCACTTGTAATTTGAATGAAATTACTATTTTTACTAAAGTTTGAAATTGTGTCAGCTCCACAATAACCCATAGAAGCTTTTAATCCTCCAGTCAACTGATGAATAGTATTTCGAACTGGTCCTCTATATGGAACCATACCCTCTATACCTTCAGGAACTAATTTTGTTGATTCAGCGCCCTCTTGGAAATAACGATCCCCACTTCCTTCCTTCATCGCTCCTAGGGAGCCCATACCACGATATGATTTATATTGTCTACCTTCAAATAATATAGTTTCACCCGGGCTTTCATCCATTCCAGCCAGTAAGCTTCCTAACATCACAGAGCTTGCTCCAGCAGCAATTGATTTTGCTATATCACCGCTGTAACGTATTCCACCATCTGCTATAATTGGAATATTAGATTTTGCAGCCTCTTCGGCGCAATCTATAATTGAAGATAATTGTGGAACTCCAACACCTGCAACTACTCTTGTTGTACAACTAGCTCCTGCACCTATTCCTATTTTTGGACAGTCAACTCCAGCATCTATCAGAGACCTTACTCCCTCTTTAGTTGCTACATTCCCAGCAATTAGAGCCATTGTGCCTATACTATGCTTCAATTTTTCAATTAATTTTAATACGCCAGAAGAGTGACCATGAGCAGTATCTACTACTAATGCATCTAAACCAGAATTTTGCAGTGCTTGAGCACGTTCAATTGCTTCATCATTAACACCTATAGCTGCAGCAACTCTTAAACGTCCATTTTTATCTTTACATGCGATAGGAAATTGTTCTTTTTTTTGAATATCTTTGACGGTTATTAGCCCTGCTAGTGAGCCGTCTCCATCAACTACTAATAGTTTCTCTATACGATGTTCTTGAAGTATTTCTTTTGCTTTATCCAAAGTAGTACCTACGGGTACTGTAACTAAACTTTCAGTAGTCATACGATCACTAACAAATAGATCTAAATCTTTTTCAAAACGAATATCTCTATTGGTAATTATTCCAACTAGTTTTCCATCTTTAACGACAGGTAGTCCGCTAATATGATAATTATCCATCATCGCTTTTGCTTCACGTATTGTTTTAGAAGGATCCATAATAAGAGGATTTATTATCATTCCACTTTCTGATCTTTTTACTTTATCAACCATATTTACTTGATCAGAAATTGAAAGATTTTTATGAATAACTCCCATTCCACCTTCTCTGGCTAACGCAATAGCCATTTCGCTTTCAGTTACTGTATCCATTGCAGCACTTATTAACGGTATATTTATTTTTATACTACTAGTAATATTAGAAGACAAATTCACATCTTTAGGGAGCACTTTTGATGACTGTGGTACAAGAAGAACATCATCAAAAGTATATTTATAAATGAATGGTGGTTTATTTGGCATAGTTAATAAATCTCATAATTTTTAATACATTTAAGAATTTCTCTAGATTTTATAAGATCATTGATCGATTTAATGTCACCGTGCAAGGGTCTATCAGTCTTAGAGTAGTGCACATGTTTTTTCATTAGTTTAATAACAGGTAAAAAAGATTTTGCCACCTTCAAAGGGGCATGAAATAACTCATTAACAGTAGTAGAAGCAAGTAATTCAATAGATAAAATATTTCTAACATTATCAATTACTCGCAAACACTTCCTACCTGCCCACGGTGCCATACTTACAAAATCTTCCTGACCTCCAGAAGTTGAAATACTATCAACACTTGCTGGGTGAGTTAGTACCTTATTTTCAGAAACAAGACTTGCTGCAGTTACATGCGCAGTCATAAAACCCGATTCTAAACCAGGATTAGAAGCAATAAATGGAGGAATATAATCATCGACTCCTTTCATAAAGTAATGAATCCGTCTTTCAGCGATAGAACCAATTTCAGCTATTGCTATTGCTAAATTATCCATTGCTTGCGCGATAGATTCAGCATGAAAATGACCAGAATTCAGTATTTTTCCATTTGGCATAATTAGCGGATTATCACTGACACTATTAGCTTCATTTTCTACAATTTCTTTGACGCATTTATAATTTTCTCTACTTATTCCATGAACTTGTGGTATACATCGAAAACTATAAGGATCTTGAAGTCGATCACAATTTTTATGTGATAATACAATTTGACTTTTATCAAGGAGATTCCAAACATTTGAGGCTACAATTCTTTGTCCAGGATGACCCTTTAGTTTATGAATTTCAGATTTGAACACACTTCGAGAAGACAATGACGCTTCAACAGACATAGCTCCAGAAAGGTCTGCTACCTTCAAAATATTTTCAGCATCAATACAAGCTTTTATTGCAATTGCTGTTGAAACTTGTGTACCATTAATTAAGCTCAAACCTTCCTTAGGCTCTAGAGTAATTGGTTCAAGTCCAACTTCTTTCATTGCTAACATAGCAGGCATAATCCGTCCTTGAAAATTAACCAGACCTTCTCCAATTAAAGGTAATGCCATATGTGCAAGTGGCGCTAGATCACCGCTAGCACCTACGGAACCCTGTCTTGGAATTTCAGGTAAAATATCATGATTTAAAAAATTTTTAAGTAACTGGACTAATTTTGTTCTTACTCCACTTACGCCTTTAGACCAGTTTAATAATTTTAATAACATAATTATTCTTGTTATACCAGGATCAAATGATTTACCTACTCCTGTTGCATGTGATCTTATAAGGTTTAACTGTAGCTTCCTCTGATCATTTACATCAATAGGTATTGAGCTTAAATCTCCAAAGCCAGTTGTAACACCATATATTTTTTCACCATTTTTTAATAAGTGTGAAAATGTTTTGTGAGATTTTTGTATTGATTTACTAGAATTAGAATCTAAGCGAACCTTAACTGGCCCATTAAGACATGGTAAAAAATATTCTAATGTAGAGGATTTATTTGAAATAGATAGGGCTGACATAAATTAATTTAACTTTATGAACCTATGCTAATCAATACTAAGAGATAATTAAATATGAATTTCGTTAATATTTGAGAATGGTTTCATTTCAACAGGGATAGCATCACTAAAGGACCTTCCATATCGTTTTTTCGCAACTCTCTCATCCATTACAAAAAATATGCCGCTATCTTGCGTAGTTCGAATTAACCTTCCAAAGCCCTGTCGAAATTTTATTACACTCTCAGGAACATTAAAATCAAGGAACGGATTTCTATTTTGAGATTCAAGCAAATCACTAAAGGCCTTAGAAATAGGCTCCGATGGAACACCAAAGGGTAGTTTAGCTAAAATTAAAATTTCCAATAATTCACCAGGTAAATCTATTCCTTCCCAAAAAGTATTTGTGCCAAGAATAATTCCATTTTTTGTAGCATGCATTCCTTTAATAATTGAATGTCTCGAGGTTCCTTTAATTTGTGCAAAAATAGGCATATCCCTACTATTTGGTTTTTTGCGAAGTTCTTGATAAGCATTAGTTAAAGCATATCTTGATGTAAATAGAGCTAATATTCTTTTATTATATCTTTTATGAAGCTCATAGATTAAATTTGCTTGTAAAATTGAGTCTTGCCCATTCCTTCCTACATATTGAAAATATGTAACTTGATCTTCATAAAAGAATGGGCTGTTATATACAGCAGATGAAACATTTTCAACATCAATAGAATTTAATCCAGTTCTAGAAAAATAATATTCAAATGAATCATCTACTCTAAGAGTTGCAGAGGTCAAAATACAATGATCAATTTTTCTAAAGAATTCTTTAACTAAATTTTTAGAAATATCAACGGGAGATCCATAAAGCACTAATTCAAAATCTTTTTCATTGCGATATGTCCCTTCTTGCCAATAAACCCAGTCCTGATTTTGATCTTGTGTTAAATCATTTATTAATTTTTGAAGATTATTTAAACTATCTACAAAATTATCGATTTGATTTATGATTTCAGAAAAATCACTATTTTTATCATCGATACCTTTAATTTCTATATGGAAGCTTCTTAATATTGATAATATATTATCAATATTAGATTTTAATAATTGGACCTCTTTATTAAATATTCCGTATTCTTCCTTTAAATCATATATAATATATTTTTCAGAGTATTTTGATGATGGATTAAATCTGCTCTTTACATTTAAAATAATTTCATCAAATAAGGTTTTCGCTTTTATTTTACAATCACTAACGGATTGATGTAAGTCTACTACTAATTTTGATAAAGACTTTTTCTTACTTACAGCAAAATCTAATTGTTTTTTCCAATAAGTAGCTGATTTATTATCAGGATCTACTTTTTCAATGGTAGATATAATGGGAAATACATTTATAGATTTTTGCATCTGATTATAAGCTGTGTCCACCAAATTATGAGCTTCATCAATAATTATAGTATCGTGCTCAGGTAAAATTCCATCAGATTCAATTTCTGCGAATAATAAAGCATGGTTAATTATTAGTAATTCAGTATTTTGAGCTGATCGTCTTATTTTTCCAAAAAAGCATCCATCATTTTTGTTACATATCGTTGTTGTACAATAACCTTTTTCCGACTGAATTAATGAAGGTACTTTAATTGGTCGTGCATTCCAAAATCCTGAACATTCAGAAAGATCTCCCGTATTAGTATGTGACAGCCAGATAATAAGAGGTATTATACTTTCTATATCTTTTGAAGAAAGTAATTTCTTCTTTTCACTGATAAGCCAGTTCAATCGAGTTTTACATATATAATTACTCCTACCTTTCAATAAAACTGCATTTAAGCGAATATCTAATGCATTAGATAAAATAGGTAGATCTTTATAAAATAATTGATCTTGTAAATTTTTTGTATAACAAGAAATTAAAACACATTTTCCTCTTTCTTTTGATTGTTTTATGGCAGAAAACAAATAACCTAAAGTTTTACCTAGGCCTGTACCCGCTTCAAGTACACCAATATTTTTTGGACCATTTATTATTTTTTGTATTTCAGAACTATAGGTTTCCTGACCATGTCTGTATTCATAATTTTCTATTGCATCCGATAGTAATCCTTTTTCATTAAACACATCTGTTACTTCTAGCTTGCTAATTTTATTCATTCCATTAGAGTTAAAAATATTATTAAAAGTAGCTTTATTAATTTTTGATTCAGTAAGCCCTGTCTCAATATTTCCTTTAAGATTTAATTCTTGAGCAAGATTTGTATATAAAGAATTGTTTGGAGCATTTATTGATGAAGTTACATCTAATACTTTAGATATTATTTCTATTGGATAACTAGCAGCTTCATATATTAATTCTTGAAAAATCATTCCACAATTCTCTGTATCTTTTTCAGCCCTGTGAGAACCAGCTGATGATAAACCAAAATATTCTGATATACTACCTAGATTATGAACGGGGTTAAAAAAAAGAAATGTTCTTGACAGCTGTAGTGTGTCAAATAATAAATTATTTTTTAATGGTTTTTCATGCCTGTTACATAATGCATCTAAAAAACTCTTATCAAAATTTATGTTATGGGCTACTAATGGAAAGTCAGATAAGAATTCAAGAAAATCATCTAAGATTTTAAATTCTATTGGTTCATCTTTCACCATATTATCCGATATACCTGTAATATCAGTAATAAATGGATCAATTGATCTTTCTGGATTAATTAAAGTAATAAATCGATCAACCGGATCTCCATTGTGAAACTTAATTGCAGCTATTTCTATAATTCTATCTTCATTAGGATTGAGACCTGTTGTCTCGAAATCAAAAGCAATGTATTCTGATAACCCTAAATGTTCAAATAATTCTTTTTTATCCATATTTTTTCAAGAAAAAAGAATCTTATAATAGAATAATGGATTAGTTAAGTCACCCCTTGCAACTTCATTGGCAAGCATACCTCCAATAATATCTTTTATTTTTTCATTCCTAGAGGCTCTATTAATAACAAAATTTAGAAGAAATTTTGACCGTGCAAGTTTTTGAAGATTTGTACTTATTTGTAGTTCTGGTCCAATTTCTTTCCATACCATTTTATCATATCTCGATAAGCTCCTTTCACTTGTGTCCTGCATTTCAATTGCCTTTTTTGAAACTGTAATTGCAAATTTTGCAGAAAGCATAGCATTACCAATACCTTCGCCTGTAAATGGATCAATTAATCCTGCAGCATCCCCTAATAACATAAAACCATCCCCATGGTTTTTCCTATGTATACTACCCATGGGTAAATTCCAACCTTTAGGCTTCTCTAAAGGTTTAGCACTTTTAAATCTATCACGGAAATAATTTAGTTGGGTAACTATATCAAGTAATTTTACAAGATCCTTTTTATTCTTCTTTATATATTTTTTAGATAATCCTAAACCTACATTTACTATACCATCCCCTGCTGGGAATATCCAAAAATATCCTGGATTAATCTCTTTAATAAAGTGCAATTCAATCTGATCAGTCAAACCTTTTACGCCTTCAAAATAGCAACGTATTCCTAAAGCGGTATGCTTCATATCCATTTTATATAAATTTAATTTTTTTGCTATGATAGAATTAAATCCGTCACACCCAAGAACAATAGATGAAAATATTTTTTCTTCTTGTCCTTTTTGATTAATTCCTTTTATACCCACCACTGATCTATCATTCATTAGCACATCTTGAACATTAAACCCCTCTAAAAACTCTACCGATTTTTTAGCCTTATCAAAAAGATAATCATCAAAAGTTTTTCTGGGGATAACATATCCTTCACGTATATGTCTATCATTTAAAGATTTTGACAGATCAATCTCAAATATCTTATTTTTTGGACTTCCAAATACTATTCTATTTATAGTTGATCCATCTAATAGTTTTACGTCGCTTAATATATCCAGATCCTTTAATATATCAACAGCTTTACCAGATAGAGCATCACCACAAATTTTATCTCTTGGCCATATTGATTTATCAAGTATAACAGCACTTAAACCTAGACGATTTGCGTAGAGTGCAGCTGTTGCTCCTGCTGGACCACCACCAACAATTATCAAATCGTATCTTTTATTCGATGTCAACAGCGAATGTTGGGAAAACAATGTTAAAACGAAAATAATGATAAGTTCGTAAAATAAAGAAAAGAGATAATAAAGGAATTAAAAACCAAGGGTATCGTATAGATAGGAAAACTGCAGGAATGAATAAACCATACATTCTAGCTCGTTGTAAATGTCTGACATGAATAGGCATAATAATTGAAACAATAAGAAATGGTAAATATACAGTTGATACTGTACTAATAATTGGATCATCGAGATAGTAGCCCAATGATGAGCTTAAAAAGATTAAAATACTTGAAACTATTAAATAAGATAATCTTTTCCCATTTACCATAGTAGATGATGTTTCATCTTTTTGTTTAAGGTTGATAGAAAAGACTAATAAAACACTAAAGTAATAAAATATATAAGGGAAATAATTAACTATTTTAATAGATAAACTTTGACTTAAAGCCCCCATAAGTAGGCTAAGTATACCAAGAATTAAAAAATATAATATTGACCTAAAATCATTAATGGTTTTGGGTATCTTTGAATTATTTGAAGTTAGAACTGTCCAAATGGTAATTATGAGTAACACTAAATATATAAAAAAGGTACCTGAACTCCAGTCCCAAAATACATATCTATCTTCATTTCCTTTCACAATATTAAATCCACCTAGAGTCATACACCACATTCCAAACCAACGCAATGGATCCCATTTCATGAAAAAATCATATTCTTTCGATTTAACTGAAATATTTTTATATAAGCTGCTATGAGGTTTAATCAATCTATTTAATAACATGTATTTTTTATCCTATAATAGGTGAACCAAATAGTTTTTCAACAACCTCATTCAGGATAATGAATGCTATCACTAAAGCACCTATGCTTAAAAGGGTTGTAACTAATTGTGGTGGTATTTTTTTCGAATCCATTCCCCTATGAACTTCTTCTAAGAAAGCATCGACAGACCAGGTTTTCAAAATAAATATTGCCATTAACATACCGCCAATGGGCAACATGTACTTAGAAGATAAATAATCCATAAAATCAAAAAATGACATATCTAAAAACCAAGTGAGATTTAAATTATTTCCTAATGATAAAGAACAGAAAACCCCTACAATAGTTATAGTCCCACCAAATATTATTGTTGCTTTAGGACGGCTCCAACCTTTCTGATCAATAAAATAAGCTGTAACAACTTCTAAAATTGAAATTGCAGATGTAAGAGCAGCCATAAAAAGTATTAAGAAAAATAATGTACCCCAAATTTGGCCTCCAGGTATTTCAGGGAATACGGAAGGCAACACAACAAAAATAAGACCTGCTCCCTCAGCTGGATCTGAACCCAAAGCAAAAACTGTCGAAAAAATTGCAACTCCGGCAATTAAAGCTATTAATGTATCTAATCCAATTACCCATAATGCAGAACTCAATAGATTCTCTTCTTTTTTTAGATAACTTCCATACGTAATCATTGTTCCCATCCCAAGACTGAGTGTAAAAAAAGAATGACCTAATGCTAAAACAACTGCCGTAGCAGAAAGATCTGCGAACTTTGGTTTAAACAAAAAACTTAATGCTGTTAAACCATTTGGAAGCGATAAACCTCTTATTGCTAATACAATCAAAATAATGATAATTGTAGGCATCATGATTTTTGACCATTTTTCAATACCACCCTTAACTCCATTAACAATAACATAAATGCATATAAACATAAATAATAACTGCCAAAAAAGAGGAGTCCATATACCAGTTATAAAAGAATTAAATAATTGGCTTGAAGCTTCTGGGTTACCTGCAAGTGATAAAAAGTCACCTTTCATAGAAAGAAAGGCGTAATTCATTATCCATCCTCCAACTACTCCATAAAAAGATAATATTACATATGCTGATGCGACACCCAAGAAACCAACCCATTTCCATAAAGATTTTGGAGCTACTGTCAAATAAGCACCAACAGGACTGAGTTGTGTTTTTCTTCCTAAAGCAAATTCACCAATAACAATTGATAGACCAACTACAAATATGCAAATGAGGTAAATTAAAGTAAATGCTGCACCACCATTTTGTCCTGCCATGTGTGGAAATTTCCAGATATTTCCTATACCAACAGCTGATCCAGAAGCAGCTAAAATAAAACCTAACTTTGATCCCCACTTTTCTCTAGGTGTATTCATTTGTTTTCTTTCCTTTTTATAGATGATTGATCTAAATAAATATCTTCTTCCATAATATTATCAAATGGTTGTAAATGTGCATCAACTATCGCATCTATCAAACCATAAATATATACAAAACCTATCCACCAAACATATTTGTTTCTTTTTTCAAGATACCTGTATTTTGGAAGTGGATATTTCGAATTATTTTGTTCATCATAATTATTGTAAAGAACTGAATTAGTATACCAGTTGAGTATTGAATATACTTCCATGGAAATGATTAGACCTGCCTTTAATTTTTTTCCATTATATAATTGCCCACCTCCAGGAAATACTAAAGCAGATAATGCTGCCTTTTTTGGTGATTTATTAAATGATAGACTATCATTTTGAATCTGACAAAATATTAACGAAGAAAGGCAACAAAAAATAAATAGAGTTCTAAAAAATAAAACTATCAAAATGATGCGATACAATCAATCTCGATATCTGCACCTGCAGGTAATGAAGAAACTTCGATTAGCGAACGTGCAGGTGCTTCATTATCATTCAAAAATTCACTGAACACTTCATTTACTATAGCATATTTTGATATATCAGTTAAAAAAACAGTGAACTTTGTTACATTAGATAGATTTGTTCCAGATTCTTTTAATATTGCCTGCAAGTTATTCATAACTCTTCTTACACGTGCTTGAAAATTTCCTGCCACTATTTTACCACTAGTAGGATCAATTGGTACTTGACCAGCCGTAAATACAAAACCATTACTTATAATAGCTTGATTATACGCACCTATTGGCTTAGGCGCCTTTGAAGTATTAATTATTTGCTTTTTCATATAATTTTTATTTACCCAATATCATGCAAGCCAAACCAATATCTGGGTTTAGGACTCTTTTCCCTGATGTGTTAATTTTATTCAAAACAAACTCGCCAACTGCAGCAACTGTTGCTTCAAATAAGTGACCTCCCTTTGGATTCAAATCGTGGTTACTAATATTTATATGTGCATGAATAAAAGGAACGTCATCTTTTAACTGAATATTGCCTTGAAATGAAGTTAACTCCCAAATATCATTAAAATTTTGGATGATGTACTTCTTATTATTTAAATCATATGCACCTAATTCAATTTTTTTAATAGCTCCAATACCAGAAATTTTGCCATTACTAATTTTATGATCCTTACAAAATTGAGTAAGACCGTTCATTATACGTTCATCTTTTTCTAAATAAATAATATAAGTATCATTATCCTGTTCAAACTGCATACTAATCACCCTCAACTTTCTTTAATTCCGATTTAATTAAATCAATGCTTTTTTTCATTGCAATAGTATATGATTTAAGATCTTTTCCACCTGCAGTTGCTAAACTAGGTTTACCTCCACCACCTCCGCCCATTTCATTCCCTACAAGCTTAGCTAAACTACCAGCATTAAGACCTTTTTTTATAATATCATCAGTCACTACAATAACTGCAGCAGGCTTCGCTCCTTTATTACTACCAAGGACTGCAATACCGCTTTCTAATACATTTAAAGTTTGATCTCCAAACCTTTTTAATTCATCTAATGATTCAGAATCAACCTCGGACACTATTATGTTATGTTCATTTACTTTTAATGCATCTTCCATAATTACCTTTGCATTAAAAGCAGAGCTACTTCTTTTCTGCTTTAATTTCTTCTCTAATACTTTTCTTTCATCAATTAAATGGCTTACTCTAGAACTAATCTCATCAGACTTTGCACCTAAAATACCTTGCAATTCTTGAACAATACTTACTTTGTTCTGAAAATAGTTTATTGCTTCAGGGCCGGTAACGGCTACCATCCTTCTCACTCCTGCAGCAAGGCTAGACTCTTCAGTAATTTTAAGCAAGCCAATATCCCCAGTTCTATTTACATGAGTACCTCCACAAAGCTCCATAGAAAAATCACCAATAGATATAACACGTACTTTATCTCCATATTTTTCACCAAACAATGCTTCAGCACCTTCAGACTTGGCTACATCAAAATTTTTAATTGAAATATCTAACCTTACATTTTTCTGAATTTCGTCATTCACTAAATTTTCTATTTCTGATACCTCATCATTAGATATTTTTTCTGAATGGGTTAAATCAAAACGCAAATAATCTGGATGCACTAATGAACCAGCTTGTTGAATATGATCTCCTAAAGTTTTTTTCAATGCTGCATGTAAAAGATGTGTTGCGGTATGATTTTTCCTTATTCTTTGTCTACGGTTTAAATCTATTATACATAGAACTGGCTCTAGTAATTTTTCATTATTAAATGACCCTGAGCATATATGATGAATTTCATCCCCATTTTTTTGACAATCCATAACAGTTAAAGTATCATCACCAATTTTTATAACTCCAGTGTCTCCAATCTGCCCACCTGATTCCGCATAAAAAGGAGTCTTATCTAGGACTAAAACAGTATAATCATCTGTTATCGCATACTTACATATTTGTGATTGAGATTCTATTTGCTCATAGCCAAGAAAAATAGAATCCTTACTATCAGAGATGACTACCCATGATAAATCACTCGAAACTTGTTTAAAATTTCCAGAAGCTTTAGCGCGATCTCTTTGTTTTTTCATATTATCATGAAATCCTATCTCATCAACTTCTAGTCCTTGCTCTCTAGCCATAAGCTGTGTTAAGTCTAATGGAAATCCATAAGTATCATAAAGTTTAAATGCTTCTTTTCCTGGAATAGCATTGCCTTTGTGCTTGCTTATATATTTTTCGAAATGAGATATACCTCTCTCTAAGGTACTATTGAAGGAGCTTTCCTCTGATTCAATTACTTTTTCAATATGTATTTTTTTCTCAACTAATTCTGGAAAACTTTCACCCATTACATCAATTAGATAATCAACAAGTTTAAATAAAAATGGCTCCTTTGTTCCCAACATCCGACCAAACCTAGAAGCACGACGAAGAATGCGTCTTAAGACATAACCTCTTCCTTCATTTGAAGGCATAGCTCCATCAGCAATAGCAAAACTTAACATACGTATATGATCAGAAATAACGTGATGAGGTACTTTATCATTTAAGTATTTTGATCCCGTAATAGTTTCAATTCCTTTAATAATCGGCTGAAATAAATCTGTTTCATAATTTGATTTTTTATCCTGCAATACTGTAACAATTCTTTCAAGGCCAGCACCTGTGTCAATATGCTTTTCTGGCAAATCAATTAATTCTCCATCTCCTTGGCGATCATATTGGATAAATACTAAATTCCATAATTCCCAATATTCATCAGTATTATTTACGCCATTGGGATCTTGATCTTCAATTTCTTCTCCTACATAGTAGTGTATTTCTGAACATGGTCCACAAGGACCAGTATCTCCCATCTCCCAAAAATTATCTTTTTCTCCAAAACGTAATACCCTATCTTTTTTAATATCTGTTTCTTGCAACCAAATGTCATGAGCTTCATCATCATCTTTATAAACTGTTACCCAGAGTCTTGACTTATCTAAACCCCAAACTTCAGTAAATAATTCCCAAGACCATTTAATTGCCTCTTTCTTGTAATAGTCTCCAAAAGACCAATTACCAAGCATTTCAAAAAAGGTATGATGGAAAACATCTACGCCAACTTCTTCGAGGTCATTATGCTTTCCGCTCACTCGAATACATTTCTGCGTATTTACTGCACGATGATAATCCGCTTTATTAGATCCAAGGAAAATAGGTTTAAATTGATTCATTCCTGCATTAGTAAATAAAAGAGTCTGATCATCGAATGGTACTACAGGTGAACTCCTTATAAAGCGATGATCTTTATCTTGAAAAAATTTTATAAAGTCACTTCTTATTTTTTTTGCATTCATATGTCTTTAAAAATTAAAACTTGTTTCTATTGCAGTAATATTTATCATTTCATCAGGGCCATCAACTTTTCCATCACCATTTAAATCTCTATATGTTCTTTGAAAAGTATAATTTAATATCATTCCTGAACCAAGATCTACACCTATACGATAGCCCATCACTGTACTTTCAGATGGTTCAAACTTAAAAGGATTTGGAACATTTTGTTGCTGATAAAACCAACGTGCATATTTGATTTTGCTTATTGATTTTGTCAAGCTAAGAGAAGCAACAAAATTTTTATTCTTATTTTCTTCAAAATCATCAATAGAATTATTCCATATCTCTCCTGTGAGATCTTGATATGCCGCTCCGGCTCTTAATAAGCTCCCTAACTTTATATTCAGACTGGCATAATAACCATTCTGTTTACCATAACGTCCTAAACGGCTTTCCTTAGTGATAATCTGCATGCCTAAACTATCATTTGTGGAAAAAGATGCTCTTTCAATCTGGTAGGATCTATTCCAATAACCAAACTCAAATTGTCCTTTTGGTATCATCCTGTATTCAATATTAATCCTTGCAGGACCAAATGCAGTTGATATTCCTAAAGGTACTAAACCAGTTCCTAGAGATAGTTCTTCATTCCTCAGTAATGTTTTACCAAACATTTTTGCAGCTTGAGAATATATGTTGATAGATAAATTTTCTTGAGATATTAACGGGTATCCAAAATCAATTGCTATAGCTCCAACAGGATCTGAGTTTTTATTAATATTTAAAGGTTCTGAATCCAATTCTACATTGCCATCAGGTAATGAGTCGTAATATGATTCATTGCTAAAGTCTACACCAACTGTGTTTCCTAAAGCATCCCACCAAGCATGTATATCATCTAAATTTCCAGCATCAAGATAACCATCGCCATCTCTATCTAATTCATTTGGATCAAGATCAGCGAGTCCATCATCATCTGAATCCATAGAAAAATCTGAGTTTGAAGGGAATGCATCAATAATATCAGGGACGCCATCGCTATCAGCATCTCGCAATCCTAAGTATTGATTACGATCAACTACAATTGATACTCCAATTGGTAAAGAACTAATTAAAGGAGATTTTACTCTTAATCCAGTAAGTCCAATATTTTCTTTAAAGTCGTTTACAAACCCCTGCACAGTCCCCAACTTCGTTTTAATCTTGTAGTCTAAGCCAACTTTTCTTACTTGAGGATATTGGATAGCATTGGAATAAGCATTAACTAAAATTCCATACCCCAAATCAACTCTATCTAATGAACCAATTTTAAAATATAAAGGATCATTTTTTAATCCGTAACGAATGTAATAAATCTTGTCAATAATCGTATTTTTTGTATTCTCAGGACTTGAAAAATCCCATTCGTCTTGATGAATATTACCATCTTGGTCAAAATAAAATACGAGATCAAGAGCAACCGCAAATTTCCCAAAAGGGACAACAGGTCTAAGAGCTATTTGATTCCAAACTTTACCATCAATAGTAACTGCTCCAAAGGCACCTTGCATTGAACGCGCATCCTGCGCATTGCATAAGCAAAGAAATAATATAACAGTTAAAATGGTAGTGGAACGGAAAATTATCATTAATAATCCTTTAACAAAATTACCGTTTGCCTATTCCCTATTCAATGATTAATTGAGTAAGTTTGAATATGCAAAAAATTAAAATAAATCAAACAGAAGATATTTTATCACTGTCTCGTGATGAGATTAAGGATTACATTCTATCATTACAGGTATATATTCATCAAAAATTAGATTCAGGCATTACAATTGATGATATATTAGATGAAGAAGATCCATTTGAAATAATTGAGCCCTTATTACAGCGTGAAGAATTTCCTATTTTTGTTCTAACTATTATCAATAAAATTCAAAGTGATACAGTTATGAATACCTTACTTGATTCTATAGAAAAAGGAATAAAGGAAAAGTCAGATACTCGATTATCTAATCAAAGATAATTTCTGAGTTAAAATACTCCCATCAACATTAAGAATAATAAAATATATACCTGAACTCATATTTACACCACTATCACTGGTACCATTCCAATTAACATTATAAGTGCCAGAATCTAAACTATTACTCAAAAGATTAGCTATTCCACGTCCATTAATGTCGACTATTTGTAATTTGACTTTGGATGACTTTGGAAGATCAAAGGATATTTTTGTATTTGGGTTAAATGGATTAGGATAGCTGGGATTAAGGGTCAACTTATTAGGAATATTATTTATGTTCGAATCAGTATTTACATTTGGTGGCATATCTTGGTTTAGGACTAAATTAATGTCATCAACATACCAACCCTGACTTTCATCTGATAAATCTGAAGTCATTAAAAGTCTGAAATATAATTCCTCTTCGTTCAAATAAGAGTTTAAGTTGATATATCTTTCAAACATTTCTTGATTATTCCATGAACTTACAGTCAAAATATTAGTCCAGTTAGGACTATCCCCTCTTTTCACTTGAACATATCCATAGTCACCAGGCATCAATAACTCACCTGATTTAAATTTTATATAAGCTTTAGTAAAATACGTTAGATTAATTGGTTCTATTAAATAACATGCATTATATGCATTAGGAGAGTATAATCCATTCGGACTATCATTGATGGCCCATTTTATTATGTGATTCACATATTGTCGTCCCCAATCTCTCAAATCCCATGCATCCATTGATGACTCATTCTCAAAATTTCCTAACGCGTATTGATCAGAAATATAAAAATATTTTTCATCTGATTGAGACTGATTTGATTGTGAAGATGCATCGGTAGCAACCGCCCAATACCGTATTTCTGTTCCAGGATTAATATCATTGTATGATATTAATCCTGCATAAACTAATCCAAGATTTGGGCTATAAATTTCTGAACAAACTGTAGATTCTATTTCACTGTTTCCCGCTTGCCAGAATAACTCTACCATACTTATTTCAATATTATCAGATGCATTAATATAAATATTAGAAGAACCCGATGGATAAAACTGATCTTCTATATCTGTGATTAATTCTACTTCAGGAGATACATTATCTATTCCAATATTAAATTTATATGATGAGAATGGTGCACCATATGGTTTGGTAACTCGTTCACCATTTTGAGTATTAAATGCCATATAATAATGCATTATTCCATTTTCTCCTGAGGGAGTAAGGCTA
>Ga0208261_1000038_pt1 | contig 49264 bp, 49 predicted proteins | sample Knorr_S7_td_DCM__FD_185595 | JGI IMG/M metagenome (GOLD analysis project Ga0208261, IMG submission 185595) | Marine microbial communities from Southern Atlantic Ocean transect - Knorr_S7_td_DCM_ad_131m_LV_B (SPAdes) (version 3) | ecosystem: Environmental > Aquatic > Marine > Oceanic | place...
GTTTCTGCTATATGCCCAAGAGTTTTAGTTATATCAGATGGAAGAATTGTTGCTGATGATAAACCTAATAATTTATCCCAAAGATTATCAGGCACTGAAAGAATAGAACTTGGTGTATCCGGTTCAAAATCTACAGATATTATTTCTAAAATCAGAACAATAGATTCTGTTATTGACGTTAGATCAGATTCTAGAGCTGAACAAATTGACCAAGCTAATAAGGAAAATTACATTCCAATAGTAGTAGATGCAAAAACAAATGAAAATTCTTCTGAAAAAATTGCCAAAATAATCGTAGATAGCGGTTGGGGTCTTAGAAACTTGACTCCCCTACCTATGACTTTAGAGGAAATATTCCTACAACTTACACAAGAAAATTAAATATGAAAAATATTTTTATAATTTTATCTAAAGAAATAAGAACTTACTTTGCCTCACCAATGGCTTATATAGTTGCAGCTGCATATCTTGCAATAACAGGGTTTTTCTTTGTAGCCTCTGTTTCAGATGCTTTTTCCGAAGCTACTATTAGAGGTTATCTAGCGGGAGCTACATTTTTTATGATTTTTATGTCACCTGCAATAACTATGAGATTAATTGCTGAAGAACAAAAATTAGGTACTCTTGAGTTACTACTAACTTCTCCAGTAAAAGAAGCTGAAGTTGTAATAGGTAAATTTTTAGCCTCATTAGTAACAGTCAGTGTGATGATATTTTTCTCACTTTATTTTGTGATTTTACTTTACGTGTTTGGAGATCCTGATTCTGGGCCATTATTTAACGGAATTTTTGGGTTAGTATTATATTCATCCGCCACTTTAGCTATAGGATTATTTGCATCTGCACTATCACCAAATCAAATAGTCGGTCTAATTGTTGGATCAGGAATTTTAACAAGTTTGACTATTATAGATTTTATATCTACTAGAGTTTCAGGTATTGGAAGCGAAATATTGAGCTTTTTACAATTAGGAGCTTCTTTCTCTGTATTTGATCTTGGATCTTTAGGAGTATCAGAAAGTGGACATTTTGCAGATTTTTCTAGAGGAATATTTTCTTTGATTGATGTGGTTTTTTATCTCTCTGTTACTATTGTTTTTTTATTACTAACAATAATAATTTTAGAATCAAGAAGGTGGAGATAGTATGAGTACTAATAATGATAAAAGACCTTCGATAGATTCAACAAAATTTAGCTTAAGTAAATTATTTACTGAAATTAGAAATAATATTAGATCATTGAGACAAGGGCTTCTTCTTGCTTCGATTTCATCATTGATTTTAGGATTTATAGTTTGGATATTCTTTAGAGATCTTTCAACAATAGGTCTTTGGATAATGTTGGCTGGAACAATTTTATCTATCCTCATTGCAATAATTTCAATAAATAATATCTTTACATTTATTTTTGGAAGAAGAGGAAGATATGGTATAAATACTTCAATAATTTTCATTACATCTCTTGCCCTTGTTATTCTTTTAAATTCTTTATTATTTTGGTTATCAGGTAGACCTGATTCTCCTGATTGGCTAAGAATTGATACTACTGCTACTAAACAATTTATTTTAGAAGACCAAGCTATAAAAGTTATAGGAAACTTAAACGAAGATGTAAAAATAAATGTCTTTATGGCTACAAATACTCCTTCAAAAGCTGCAGCTTGGAGATCTACAGAAGATCTACTATTGGAATTCAAGAGAAGATCTAAAAAAGTAAATTTTGATTATGAAAAAATTGATCCTGAATTAGATCCAAATAGTCCAGCAAAATATGGAGTTAATTCTTTTCCTTCAATCGTTGTAGAAGCAATTGATTCTAGACGAACCCAAGTGATTCCAGGAAGAAATACAAATATTTCTGAATCTGTTTTTACTGAGCAAGATATCATTACAGGCTTACTAATTGTAAATCAATTAAAACAAAAAGAAGTAATTTTCTTGACTGGACACGGAGAAAGAGATATTACAGATTTTGATGGAAATTCTTCAGGCATGGGATTAGTATATTCCGATCTTCTAGCACAAAATTATAAAGTTATGTCAGCAACCTCACAAGAACTAGCTATTTTATTATCTGAAAACAGTATTCCAGCTGTTCTGGTTATTGCTGGGGCTGTATCGAATATTTCAGTTCAAGAATCAGCAATAATTTCTGAATATTTGTGGAAAGGCGGAACTTTACTTCTTATGATTGAGCCAGAAATTACGCCTGATGGAATCAAAACATTTTTATATAAATATGGAATTGGAGTTGGTGAAGGTACAATATTTGATATGGCTAGTTTTGTAGCTCCTAAACCAAATTATTTACAAATTAAAAAGACTAATGGTCAAATTCCTCCGCATGAAATAACTAGCGATTTTGACGTTTTATATTTTCCTGGATCTGCATTTTTGGGTTCTACTATAACTCCTGAAACTGTTCCAGTAAGTGACAATGGTGAACCATTCATCAAACATATACCCTTAGCTTACACAACTCTAGAAAGTTGGTCTCAAATTACTTCAGATACTGAAGATATACGTTATGATTCTTCTTCTGATATTATGGGCCCTTTCCCAACAATATTAGCGGTTGAATCTATTTCTGAATTAGGTAAAGCTCCTATAGAAAAAGAAGATGGAACATTAGCTCAAACATCACTTGTGGTTATTGGAGATACTGATTTTGCTTCTAATAAATATGCGGGATCAGCTATGAATAGCGATTTAATAATAAATAGTATAAATTGGTTAGCTAAAGATTATGAACTTATTACAATTAGACCCAAAACCCAGTCATTTAGAGAGTTAGTATTAACATCAAGCGAGAGAGACTTTATTAGATGGAGTGGATGGTTACTAATGCCTTCTTTAATAGGAATGGGAGGCGTAATCAGTTGGTGGCGAAGAAGATAAAATGAACCTAAGAATTTCATTAATTTTAATAACTATTTTAGCTTGGGTTTCAATATTTGGAGTACTTATCTACAAATCTGATATAGGTGAAGAGAAAGTAGTTCAAGACAGCTCATTCTTTTACAGAATTTCTTCTCAAGATATCTCAAATATTTCAATTACAAATAACTCTAAATCGTTCAGTTGGTATTTAGGGGATGATAGAGTTTGGTATTTTGATGGTATGAATAAAATCCCTACTGATAGTTTTAGATGGGGAGGAATAATTGATCTTTTAGCAGGACCTAAATTATACAGAACGATTTCTGAAAATATTGATGATAAAAGTAAGTATGGACTTGAAAATCCTAACACTGAAATTTCAATTTACCTAAATAATGGAGATAAAAGAACACTATATATTGGAAACGAAACTCCAGATAATTTAAACAACTATGCATATCTAGAAGGAGTTGAAAAATTAGTAATGTTAGATGCTACTTGGAAAGGAGTTTTAGGAAGATTAGTAGATGAACCTCCTTACCCAAAGTGGATGTATAATTTAGTTCCAGAAGAAGCTTTGGAAATAGTAATTATTAAAGATAATGAAATTTATAAAGCTTATGCAAAAAATGATGAAGGATGGCATGAGTGTGATTTACCTATTTCATCCACACCATGTAATGGAAACAATCAAGCGGAAAAAGAATATATTGAAAACTTCCTAGTTGATTTCTCTAATATAAATATTTTAGGTGCAGTTCAGCTCAACTTATTATTTGAAGAAGACTATAAGCAATATGGGCTAGGCCTTGAAGCTCCCTATGTAGATATAAAAACTATATCTAGAGATGCTTCAGGTACTAACACAATTTATAATACATCCATAAGTATAGGAAAGCTAAATGAAGATAAAACGGGGTATTTTTCTGTAGCCAAAGAGACCAAAGACGTTATTCTCACTGAAAAAGAATGGACAGAAAAAATACTTCAAGTTTTCGATTAAGTAGTAAGGTTTTTGTATAGCTCTGGCAATCTAGCAGGCAGCATAGAAATATCAGATAAAACCTCATATGAAAAATCATCCATCATAGTCTTTAGATAATCATGACCAGATTTATCTACAGTTAGGCAAAAAGGAGTAATCCCTTGCTGTCTTGCTTCTATCAATGCTTGTCTTGTGTCATATACAGCATATTCTTTTTCGACACCTTCTCTTGAATAGCCTCTATCTTGAGGTCTTCCATCAGTTATTAAGAATATAAATCTTGACCGCGCTTCATGGTCTGCAAGCTTTGTAATAGTATGTCTTATTGCTGGTCCCATTCTAGTTGCATGAAGTGGAGCAACTCGATCAATTCGGCCTGAAATTGAATCATTGAATTTTTCATCTAGATCTTTTATTGTATAAAACTCTACATTTTCTCTTCCATAGCCCGAGAATCCATATATTCCATAGTCATCACCAAGCATTTCTAAGGAATTCACCATTAAGACTATACCTTCTTTTTCTACATCAACAATTCTTTTATAAGATCTTCTTAGACCTTCGGCTCTTCTTGATCTAAGCCAAATCATATATTCAACAGGATCATCAGGAGCACCCCAATCATCACTGTTAGACTTAGAGTTGTCATCAATAGCCTCAGCTGTTGAAGCAGACATATCTATAAGCATAGCTACTGCAACTGATCTTTCAGTTTTGTTTCGTCTCCAATAAATTTTTTCATCGGGAGTAACTCCAGATCTTAAGTCTATAAGTGCTTCAATACCTGCATCTAGATCTGCTTCTTCTCCATCTTCTAAACGTTTTTGCTTTCTGTATTGCTCAGGAACAAATAGTTCAAATTGTTTTTTTATCTGATAAACCAGTGAAGAATTATTAGTTAATGTATCTTTGTAAAAGTTTGCTTCTCCATCTGGCAGTTTCTTTTCATGCAAAAGACACCAGTTGGGTTTATATTCAACATCTCTGAAATCCCACTCTGGATATGTAAATGTATCTGGCTCTTTTGCCTCTAGAGGCCCTCCTTCTTCATCGATGTGCATTGGATCTCCGCCTGTAAAAGAGGAGCTATCAAGATCTCTATTTTTCAATTCTTTCATAAGGTTTTCTAGAAGTTCTTGATTCTCTGAAGCATCTACTTCAGGATTTTCATCAGATTCTTTTGTTTCTAAATCAGGAGAATTTTGCACTAATTCTTCTATTTGCTCTTGAGTTAGCCCCTGAATTTCTTCACCTTCTCCAAGTCCTTCTTCTCCTGATGCAGTTAGCATTTCTGTTAATAATTGACCAAGTTCAGGTTTAAAATCACCCTGATATTCTACTGGATCAGCTGGACTATAATTTTCTTCCATAGGATCAATTGTTTCTTGATCTTGAGTTTCTTCTCCTGATTGTTCTCCCATGCTTGAATCATACATATCTCCAAAATAGGACATCATTTCTTCTACAGTTTCAGGATCATTATACTCATCTTCAGATTCATCAAGATCTGGCAATTCTTCAATTTCCTCTAATGGTTCATTTTCTTTATCGTTTGTAATTTTCCTTATGTTGTCGAATAATCTAACTGTCACCATCATAGAATCTTCAACTGTCATTATATTCTTATCAAAATTAGTTAATGTTCTTAGATAATTAGTTATTTTATTAAAAATAGATTTAGTTCCCTTCGGGACATTAAAATTGGTTTCTTTACCTAAGGTAAATTTTATGACTTCTTCTATAAAAATTTCTCTTTTATTTTCTCTGTCACTAGTACGATTATTTAAGGTTTCTAGTCTTATTTTTCTAAACTCATTTCTTAATCCAGGGTATTTTTTTAGAATTAATTCATCAATTCTATATGCTTCGACGATATTAAATAACTCAGCAGCAAATTGAGGGTCTGCAATAAATGGTTTTGCACCTCTTAGAACTTTAGCAATTCTTGTTGCATGTTCTTCACCCATTTCTGATACTTGTTCTAGTAATTTATTAAAAATTTCTTTTGAATATGGATTAATTGGTTCAAGCCTATAGTCATATTTAAATGTTCCATATTCAGAATATGCAGCTTGACGTGCAGAAATTATCTTATAGTAACTAAAATTCTCTTCTTTAGTTGAATATTGTTTAATAACGCTTGGGAGGTATATAGTCTTACCATCAGTTGTAGGTAAATCGGTATCTGTCCATCCTATATTTTTTTCTACATTTTTTGAAGTTTCCGAGATTGCTACATCGACATCACATAATGCTGTACAAAAAAGTTTCATCAGATCCTTGATTCTATGTAATTCAACACTTGATGAAATTCGATCAATCAAATCATTTGATTCTTTAGATTGTAATTTGAAAAATTGAGATGCTGGAGATGTATTTGTATCCTGATCAATTGCCAGTCTGATTCCTTGAGATTTCCACTGATCTAATTGATCAATATCTAAGTTATCTAATAATCTAGGTGTATTGGTTAGAAAATCCATACTTGCATATGGAACATTATTAACAATTTGTTGATTCATTTGAAGAATTTGATCTCTATCGTTTTGATTTACTAGAGCTAATGTCTTTAGGATCAACTGTAAAAATTCTGAAATTTTTATTCCAGCAGTTCCATATATTCTTCTACACATATCAAAAATTAGCTTTACATTAGCATTAGGTAATTTAATAATTTGATCATTTACTATCTCATATACTGGCTTTATATCTCGCCATTCTTTCTCAGTAATTAACAATGAAAGATGAATCAAATCATCAATTTCAAGAAAGTTGGATTTATAAATTTCAATTGAATTATCTAAAATTTCAGATGCATAGTCATAGGATCTATTAGAAAGAACATCAATAAAATCAACAAGTTTACAATACTGATCAAAAGATAATGTTTCTAAAATTACTGGAGTTGATTCAAATAATTTACAGGTTAAATTAGTAGATTTCCATGTCCCTTTATAAAGCTTAGTTACTCTAGTAACCCAATCATCAATATATCTTGGTCTTAATCTGATCATTGTCATAGGGCTGGAAGTTAAGAATGATTCAGCTATCTTAGTACTTTCTTTTGAAAGCTTGTAACCCGCTTTGCTCCATCCTAAAAATTGACCAGATGGTAAGTACTGCTGAACCTTAACTGATACATTAAAATATGCAAGTGCGGATTCCCATGATCTTGCAGATTCTTTTGATATATCTACACCAATATTTTCCCATTGGTACAATATTTCTTCTGGTAACTTTTTCTCCAGAATTTCTCTAGATTCAAGATAGGCATTTGTTACCTCTTCAGGATAAGCCTTTAGAAGTCTCTTGATTTTTTCATGATCAAATTTTGAAATATTTTCCATATTTAATCCTTTAGCAATTCTGATAATTGAATTATCATTCTAGCTGAAGCTCCCCAAATTAATTTGTCTTCATAAGCATAAGCTCTAGAATCGATTCTTTCATCTTCTTTTGTAAATGAAACATATCTTTTATTTTGTTTTTCAAGTAAATCAAAAAGTGGAATTTTTGCTAATTCTTCAACTTCTTCTTTGTTAATATTAATTTTTGAATTTTTAGTTATTTCTCCAACAAATGGTTGAATAATCCAACCTGTTCCTAAGGTCATAACAGGGTCTAATTCACCCCATAAAGAAAAGTCAGATTCTAAAACTCCTATTTCTTCATTTGTTTCTCTTGTAGCCGTATCTTCCAAATCATTATCAATTTTCTCTACCTTCCCTCCCGGGAAAGCCCACTCTAAAGCATGTTTACCTTCATTAGCTCTTTTAATCATATAAATAGGAAAGTCAGGGTTATCTTTTTCAATCAGTATGCTAACAGCAGCCACCATTAGATCCTCAACTTCCAAGTTTCTTTTGTCAGTAGTTCTACCTGAAATTTTTTTTTCTAATAATTTATACTTTTCTATACTCAAACTATTACTCAAAGATTGAAGATACTATTTGATCTACAGTCTCTTGGATCTGCAACTCATCAGTTATTCCCCAGGTTAAAGCTACTTGGCATGCCCTTTTAGGTGATATGCCTTGTTTGATCAACCTTCCTGCGTAAATAAGTAACCTTGTACTTGCACCTTCTTCAAGACCATGTTCTCGTAGATTTCTTATTTTTTGCCCAAGAACAGCAAGTTGATTTGAAATACCTTCATCTATTTCTGCTTCATGAGCAATGATTTTAGTTTCTCTTTCAACCTCGGGAAAATCAAACTCAATTGCAACAAATCTTTGTCTAGTTGAGTGCTTAAGATCTTTTACTGCATTTTGGTACCCGGGATTATAAGAAACCACAAGTAAAAATCCGTCATCTGCTTGTATAACTTGACCTAGTTTATCAATACTTAATGTTCTTCTATGGTCTGTAAGTGGGTGGATAATAACAGTTGTGTCTTTTCTAGCTTCAACAACTTCATCCAAATAGCATATACCACCAGACTTAACGGCTCTTGTTAGAGGTCCATCAATCCACCTAGTTCCACTAGCATCTAATAAATATCTTCCAACTAGGTCACTAGCAGTTAAATCTTCATGACAAGCTACTGTGATCAATGGAATATCTTTAGATTTATTTTTATTTTCATTTATCTTCCAAGACATGTATTCTACAAATCTTGTTTTACCTGTTCCAGTAGGACCTTTTAGGAGTATTGGTACTCTCTCGTTATAGGCAGCTTGAAAGACTTCAACTTCATCAGAAGTTGGCATAAAGAAAGGCTCTTTATCAACTATATAATCTTCTGCATTTACTTCTTTATAACTCTGAGTAGCCATGAATTTTTCTCCATTCATCATGTTTTAATTAAAAAGCTAAAACAAATATAAACTCTTTCTTCTATTCATTCAATTCCTATGATAGAAAAAAAGAGTAATAATTTAGAAATAAGATGAATCTAAAAAAAATACCTAGTGTAAATGATCTGCTTATATCAAAGAAATTTTCAAAAAAAAATATAAGAAGAGATCTACTAAAAAATATAATTAATAAAGAGCTAGATTTAGTAAGAAAAATTCTAAAAAATGATGATTCAGTAAGTATTTCTAAAGCTGAAATTGAATCAAATATATTATTAAGAATTGACTCACTCAGTAATTCGTATTTAAAAAAAATCATCAATGGTTCCGGTGTGATTTTGCATACAAATTTAGGAAGAGCCCCATTATCTAAAGTTATTTCAAAGAATATTTATGAAGTAATAAGTAATTATAGCGATCTAGAGATGAATATAACAACCAAAACTAGAAACTCAAGATTAGACAATATATCAAAGTTACTAAACTTAATTACTGGAGCTGAAAAAGCTGCTGTATTTAATAATAATGCTTTGGCATTAATTGTTACTTTAGCAAGTTTAGGTAAGGGAAAAGAAATATTGGTTTCTAGGTCAGAATCTATTGAAATTGGAGGTGGATTTAGGATACCAGAAATAATTAAATTATCCGGTTTAAAAATAGTAGATATAGGAACCACTAATAAAACTTATGTTAAGGATTATGAAGAAAATATAACAAAAAATACAGTTGGTTTTTTAAAAGTTCATAAATCAAACTATAAAATCAAAGGTTTTACTAACGAAATTTCTATAAAAGAATTAAGTGAACTTTCTAAAGAAAAAAATATACCCCTAATTCATGATTTAGGTTCAGGAACATTAGTAAATACCGAGAAATTCGACCTCCCCTATGAACCTACTGTTGTTGATAGTGTGAACAATGGTGCTGATATTACATTATTTTCTTCAGATAAATTACTTGGAGGTCCTCAGTCAGGAATAGTGTTGGGTAAGAAAAAATTAATTGAAAAAATCAATTCATCTCCTTTATCAAGAGCTGCAAGAATTGATAAATTAAATTTGAGTATCTTGAACGATACTCTTATAAATTATCTTAAGAATGATTATCAAGAAACTATACCTGTTTGGAATTTAATTAATTTATCTAAAGATTCATTGAAAAAAAGAGCTAATGATATTATTCTTAAAATCCCTAAAAACACATTTACGATCAGGGAAGATATTAAGTCTACAATCGGAGGGGGGACTTTCCCTGATACATTTATAGATAGTGTCGGTATAAGTATAGGCAAAACACATAAAATTTCAGATTTAGAAAATTATTTACTAAACCTTAGCAATCCAATAGTAGGGAGAATTGAAAATGATGAGTTTTTGCTAGATTTAAGGACTATTTTTGAAGAATATGATAATTACTTAATTAGCAACATAAACAAATACTTTAAGTAAATGACTTTATTTGAGCATAATATAAGAAAAGAATTACTCTCAGATTCACCTTTATCTTCAAGAATGAGGCCTAAGAATTATGATGAATTTGTTGGTCAAAATCATATTTTAGGTAAAGGAAAAATCCTAAGAAATCTTATTGAAAATAAAACTATTCCTTCAATGATTCTATGGGGTCCTCCAGGTTCCGGTAAAACCACTCTTGCTAAATTGATTTCTGAACAAGTAGAAATGAATTTTAAATCATTATCTGCAGTTTCATCAGGATTATCAGATATTAGGAAAATTTCAGAAGAAATAATTAATAATAGGACTGTAAATAATAATAAAACAATCTTATTTTTAGATGAAATTCATAGGTTCTCTAAAAGTCAGCAAGATTCATTATTACCATTAGTTGAAGAAGGTATAATAATTCTTATTGGTGCTACTACAGAAAATCCCGGTTTCTCAATTATTAATCCTTTATTATCTCGTATTAAGGTTTTTAAGTTTGAGGAACACACTAAAGAAAGTTTAAATAATTTAGTTGAAAGAATCCTTAAAAATAAAAAAGAATATTTTAATTATGAAAATATCGATATCAAAAAAGAAAGTATTGAAAGATTAATAATAGGATCCAATGGAGATGCTAGAAAATTAATAGATACCCTAGAGCTATCTATTCTTTCTACAAAAGAAAAAAATAAGAAAAAAATAATCTCAGTTGAAAAAGTCAATGAATTACTTGAAAATAATTCTGTTTACGATAAAAAAAGCGATAATCATTACAATAATATTTCTGCATTCATCAAATCTATTAGAGGATCAGATCCTAATGCAGCAATTTATTACTTAGCAAGGATGTTAAAAAATGGTGAAGATCCATTATTTATAGCAAGAAGACTAATAATCAGTGCATCTGAAGATATTGGATTAGCAAATCCAAATGCAATGATTATAGCTAATACAACATATGATTCTTTGAGTAAAATAGGAATGCCTGAAGGAAGGATAACCCTTGCAAATGCAACAATATATCTTTCATTATCTGAAAAAAGTAATTCATCTTACATAGCTATAAATGAAGCTTATGATGAAGTTACTGAAAATCCAATAACTCAAGTTCCTAACCACTTGATTAATGCTGTTACTGATTTTGATAAAAAATCAGGTGTTGGTGAAGGTTATACGTATGATCATAATTCTAAAGATGCTTTCATAAAAAAAGATAATTTCCCACAAAAGATAAATAATAGAACTTTTTATCATCCTAAAGAAAAAGGAATTGAAAAAAATCTCAAAGAAAGATTTGAAAAACTTTGGAATTCAAGCTAAATTGAATTCATTACCTTAGACATTGAAGAAATAGTAGTGTCTATATGCTCACTCTCAATTCCATAATGAGGTACCATTCTTAACTCTGTATATGATCCATTTATTAAAATTCCAAAATCTTTAAGTTTATCTGAGACCTCAAATCCTTTATTTTCTGGAACTTTAAATTTTACAAGATTAGTATGAATATTATCTGGATTAATTTCAACTTTAGAAATTTCAGATAAACCTATCGCTAGTTTTTTTGCATTTTCATGATCATCAGCTAGTCTATCAATCATATTATCCAATGCAATTATTCCACATGCAGCTAATACACCCACTTGTCTCATTGCAGATCCCAATAATTTTCTTATCCTTCTTGCCTCAGCAATTTGATCTTTCTCTCCAACTATAATACTTCCTACAGGGCAAGACAGTCCTTTAGAAAGACAAAATGTTGCTGAATCAACATGCTCAGTTAGATCCTTAACGGATGTATTCAAAGCTACAGAAGCATTAAATATTCTTGCTCCATCCATGTGAACCCTTAGACCAGCTTTTTTAGCAGCTAATGCCATTTTATCTGAGGATTCTTTAGAAATAGGCATTCCACTTACTCCTCCATGTGTATTCTCAAATGCAAAAAGTTTTGTGCTAGGTTTATGATAGTCATCAGGCTTTACTGCTTCCGTAATTCTTTCTTCATCGATAGTACCATCTGGATTAGTTTTTAGTGGATACATGACTACACCGCCCAAAACTGAAACTCCACCAGCTTCAGATCCAAAAATATGGCATATATCTCCTAATAAAATTTCATCACCTCTATTAGCTTGAGATAATACTGAAACTAAGTTTCCTTGAGTTCCCGAAGAAACAAAAATTGCATCCTCTTTTCCAAACAATTCTGCAGCTTTTTCTTCTAATTTATTTACAGTTGGATCACCCTTGTAAACATCATCGCCTACTTCAGCGTTGGCCATAGCTTTTCGCATTTCGGGAGAAGGTTTAGTTACTGTATCTGACCTTAGATCTATTTCCACTTATTACTCCAAAAATTAATTTATAATATATATATGCAAAATTATAACTCAATAAGAAAAAAATTTATTAATTCATGGCTGTTTAAAGATAAATTATTTTGGATAACATTTCCTTCAGTTTTTATATTTGATCAAATTACTAAATATCTTGTTTATTCAAATATGTATCTTGGTGAATCAATTCCAGAAAGTGCCTTTATAAGAATTACATACGCTAGGAATACAGGAACTGCCTTTAGCTTATTTAGATCATATGGAGATATTCTTTTATATCTATCAATTTTTGTTGCTGTATTTTTTACTATTTATTTTATTTTTATAGAAAAACCAAAAATTTTTATGAGACTTTTCATATCTCTAGTTGTAGCTGGAGCTTTAGGGAACATCCTAGATAGAATTAGATTTGGTTATGTCAATGATTTTATAGATGTTGGTTCTTGGCCAATATTTAATATCGCTGATTCCTCAATTTCAATCGCAATAACAATATATATAGTTGATACATTAATTTTAAGTAGAAAAAAAGATGAAAATTAAGCTTATTGCAAACAGAAAAGTTAGATTAGATAAATATATATCTGATAATTCAGATCTATCTCGAGAACAAATAAATAAAATTATAGAACAAAAAAACTGTTTAGTTGATGGAAGCCCCGCAATAAAGAAATCCCAAATCATTGACATAGACAACACAATAATTATTGATACTAGAGATAATATAGAAAAAAATAACGATTTGATCCTAAATTATGAGTATATAGATGAAGATATCATTGTTTTGAATAAGCAAAAAAATACTATAACCCATGGCATTAATAATAATCATTTAGGAACTATTAATGGAGCATTAATTAGAGACTACCCAGAAATAAAAAATATTGGAGACATTGAAAGACCAGGTGTAGTACATAGATTAGATAAAGGCACTTCAGGATTAATGATTTTTTCTAGAAGCCAAAAGTCATATGAAGTATTAAAAAATATGATAAAAGATAGAAAGATTTCAAGAAATTATACAGCTTTAATTGTAGGTAAACCAAAAAGCTCAAAGGCAATTATAGAAGCACCAATACTAAGAGATCCTAATAATCCCTTAAAAAGAAAAGTTTCTCCAGAAGGAAAATATTCAAAAACAATGTATACGACATTAAAAAATTTTACTAAGTATACTTTGCTTGAGGTAAAATTATTTACTGGAAGAACTCACCAAATAAGAGTTCATATGTTAGAAATGGGAAACCCTATTGTTGGCGATGATGTATATGGTAATAATAATAGTTTTTTAGACAGACCATTTCTTCATAGTTCAAGTATAAAATTTAAACATCCTGTAAAAAATGAAGAAATGTATTTTGAAAGCAAATTACCAGAGGATCTAAATAATTTTTTGAAAGAAATATAATCATGACAAATAAAGAGAAAGTTATTGTTCGTTTTGCTCCTAGCCCTACAGGAAATTTACATATTGGTGGAGTTAGAACTGCTATTTTTAATTGGCTATTTGCAAGAGCAAATAATGGAAAATTTATATTAAGAATTGAAGATACAGATAGAAGCAGATATGACGAAAATTCAGAAACCTCAATTTTATCTAGTCTTTCATGGCTAGGAATAGATTGGGACGAAGGACCAATCTATCAGTCAAAAAGAAAAGATATATACAGAGAAATAGCAAATAAGCTTATAGATTCAGGATGGGCTTATTATGATGACACAACTCCTGAAGAACTGGATGAACTAAGAAAGCAGCAAATAAGAGAAAAGAAACCACCTCGATACGATAATAGAGGCCGCTATAAAGAGATTTCTCATTCAGATTATGAAGAAAATAATAATGAAGAAACTCCAATTGTTGTTAGATTCAAAGTTCCTGACTCTGGTGCTAAACCCTTTCAGGACGAAATAAGAGGTAAAGTTGAGTTTAATCTAAAAGAAATCGATGATTTTGTAATATTAAAATCTGATGGAATGCCAACCTATCACTTAGCTCATGTTATAGATGATAAGCTTATGGATGTAACTCATGTAATAAGAGGTGAAGAATGGATCTCAAGTACACCTAGGCATGTGCTAATACACGATGCATTGAAATGGGAGTTACCGAAATATGTGCATGTTCCATTAATATTAGGTAAAGATAAAGCCAAGCTATCAAAAAGACATGGAGCCGAATCTGCTCTGGAATATAAAGCAAGAGGCTATTTGCCTGAAGCCTTACTTAATTTCTTAGCTTTACTGGGTTGGTCACCTGGTGATAATACAGAAATAATGACACTAGATGAAATATTAAGCAAATTTACTATTAATAGAATTCTTGGACATCCAGCAGTTTTTGATCCTGAAAAATTAGAATGGATGAATGGATCTTATATAAGAAACCTTGATGATGAATATCTATCAGAACAAATATTAGATGAGGTCAACAAAGATTTATCAGAGGGAGGATTAATTTCTGAAAAAGTTGATAGTAATACTTTAAAATCTAAAATCTATGAAATTACTCCTTTGATAAAAGAACGACTTAAGACTTTAGATGAGTCATCAAATTTAGTTGAATATTTCTTTTATGAAAATTTTGAGATTGATAAGGATAAATTAGTACCTAAGAAAACCGAAAAAAGTGAAATAATAATTGGACTAAAGAGATCAATCGAACTTATAGAGAAAACAAAATTATTTGAACCAGAAAACTTAGAAATAGAATTTAGAGCATTGGCAGAAGAATTAGGATTAAAAGCTGGGCAATTATTTTTTCCAATTAGAATTGCTTTGACTGGTAGAAGAGAATCTCCTCCTTTGTTTGATACAATGAAGGCTATTGGAACTGAAAGTTCTATTAAAAGACTTAATAATGCGATAAATATTCTCGAATAAAACACATAAAATATTTATTTAGAATAAAATAGGTAATACTAAGAAAATTTACACGGAGATATATGGTAGAAGTTAGAATAAAAGATGAAGAAAGCTTTGAAGCTTTACTAAGAAGGTTTTCAAAAAAAGTACAACAAGAATCTATTGTTTCTGAGGCAAGAAGAAGACAAAATTTTGAGTCACCTACATCCATTAGAAAGAAAAAAATATCTAATAAAAAAAGAAAAAGTTACCGTACTACTTTAAAAAATCAATAAAAGTCATAGAACTTCTTAAAAATTTAAATATCATATACTTGTTTTAAATTAAAATTCATTACTTAATCAATTGAAAATAGGTATAGCTGTATTTCCAGGAACATGGAGTGAAACTGATACTCATTACGCTACTCAAGACGTATTGGGAATAACCTCTGAGTATATTTGGCATAAAGATCAAAATCTTAACAATGTAGATTTTATTATTTTACCTGGTGGTTTTTCTTACGGGGATTATCTAAGAACAGGAGCTATTGCTAGCTTTTCACCTATTATGGAAAAAATAAAAGAATTTGCTAACTCTGGTGGTCCTGTACTAGGTATTTGTAATGGGTTCCAAATATTATGCGAATCAAATTTATTACCTGGAATTTTGATAAGAAATAAGACCTTGTCATTTGTTTGTAAAAATTCCAATCTTAAAGTTAACAATAATTCAAAATTTACAAATTTATATAAAAAAGATCAAATTATTAAGATTCCAATTTCTCATGGTGAGGGTAACTATCAAGCTGATAAAAACACTATAAATAAACTAGAAGAAGAAAATAGAGTTATATTCAGATACTCCTCAAGATCAGGTGATACTTCAGAACAATATAATCCCAATGGCTCAATAAATAATATAGCAGGAATTATAAATGATGCGGGAAATATTTTAGGTATGATGCCGCATCCAGAAAAGGCTTGTGAAAAAATCATTGGAAGTGACGATGGGTTAGGTATATTTTCTTCAATTATTAGTTCAATGGTAAAAAATGGTTAAAGAAGAAACTTTAAAAGAATTAGCACTTTCTAGATCAGAATATAATCTTATACTAGATAAACTCGACCGTGAACCAAATGATTTAGAATTAGGACTTTTTGGAGCTTTATGGAGTGAACATTGTGGATATAAGCATACAAAAAAATTATTAAGATCTATAAAATCTACTTCTGAATTTACCCTAACTGAAGCAGGAGCAGAAAATGCGGGTGCTGTAAATATCGGTTCAAATAAAGCAATAGTTATGAAAATAGAATCTCACAATCATCCTTCAGCTGTAGAGCCATACGAAGGAGCGGCTACAGGTGTTGGAGGTATTGTAAGAGATATTTTTGCCATGGGAGCAAGACCTATAGCTCTTTTGAATTCACTAAGGTTTAGTAATTTAGAATCTGATAGAAACGTACAAATTGCCAAGGGAGTTATTGAAGGAATTTCTGGATATGGAAATTGTCTTGGAATTCCTAATATTGGAGGGGAATGCTTTTTTGATGAATCCTATGAAAGTAATCCTTTAGTTAATGCAATGTGTGTTGGACTAGTAGATGCTGACAAAATATTAAGTGCAAAAGCAGATAGACCCGGAGATTTATTAATAATTATTGGAGCTGAAACGGGAAGAGATGGAATTCATGGTGCATCAGGTTTAGCATCTCAAAACTTTGAAGAGACAATTGAACTTAGATCTGCTGTACAAGTAGGTAATCCATTTTTAGAAAAATTACTTATTGAAGCGTGTTTAGAAATTTCTAATTTTAATGAACTTGTTGGAATGCAAGATTGTGGTGCTGCAGGTATTACTAGTGCTGCAATTGAAATGGCTGAAAGATCAGAATTAGGACTAAAGATTGATGTTTCCAAAGTTCCAGTTAAAGAAGATTCTATGACTCCATATGAAATAATGCTCTCTGAATCTCAAGAAAGAATGCTTATAGCAGTAAAGAAAAATCAACATCAAAGAATTTTTGATATTTTAGAAAAATGGGATCTCAAGTGTTCAATTATTGGAGAGTTTATTGAAGGTAATGAAGTTCAAATTTTTGATGGTGAAAAAATTATTTCTCAAACATCAATTGAAGCCTTAACTTCACCACCAGAATATGATTTATCTCTATTATCGAAAGGTTATAAAAATAAAAAAAATAAAATTAAAATAAAAGAAGAATATAAAAACTTTGACAAAAAAATAATCAATAAATATTTATTTGAAATTTTGGGCTCAAATAACTTAATTAGTAAAGAAAGTATATATAGAAAATATGATCATCATGTTCAGACTAATACAGTTGTAGAACCAGGTTCAGATGCCGCTGTAATAAGAATAAAAGGAACAGATAAATATCTTATATTTTCATGTGATGGTAATTCAAGATTTTCATTAATAAATCCTGATGTAGGAGCTCAAATAAATATTGCTGAAGCATGTAGAAATATTTCTGTGTTAGGAGGAGAGCCAATATCTTTGACTGATGGATTGAATTTTGGTGACCCTACTAAACCAAAAGGTGCTCATGAACTTATTGAAACATTTAAGGGTTTTAACAAAGCATGCAAAGTTTTTGAAATTCCAATAATTAGCGGAAATGCTAGCTTATTTAATGAGGGACATAATTCATCTATAAATCCTACGCCAATAATCGGAGCTATGGGCATTATGAACAATAAGACAAAGATTATAAATAAAAATTTTATGAATGAAGGAGACTATATAGGAGTAATAGGAAAATCACTTTGGGGAACAGAGAATGGATTGTCAGGAAGTGAATTTCAATCTTTTTTTGATAAAACAATATCAGGAGAAATAAATATAAATTTAGATTTTGAAGAAAAAATTCAAAAAAATATAAGAAATCTAATTAAAAATAATCTTATTAACTCTGCAACAGATATTTCTCTTGGTGGATTAATAATGGGTTTAATTAAATCTTGTGAAAAAAATAATTTAGGAGTAAATATTGATAAATCTATTCCAAATAATTGGGCTGGAGCTTTATTTGGAGAAGATCAATCAAGGATAATTTTCTCTTTTGATCCAAAAAATGAAAAACTAATAAAAGAAAGTCTTTCAAATGTAGATTGGGAGAAAATTGGATTAGTTAGTAAAGAAAATATAAAATTTGAAAATATTTTCTTTGAAAGTGATGATCTATTTTTAAGATATAATAAAGGTTTTAGTACAGATATTTAATTTATAAATAATGCCAACTTACGAATTTAAAAATACGAAAACAGGAGAAATTGAAGAATATTTATTATCTTTCAGTGAGGTAGATAAATTCAAAGAAGATAATCCTCATTTGTCTAGAATTTGGACAGGTACTCCCAGTGTTATTTATAAAGGTAGTGGATTTTATTCTACAGATTATAAGTCCACACCAAAAAGCAAAACAAGCAAAAAAACTGAAAATAATAATTCTCAAACCAAAGAATCTTCAAAAAAAGAATCAACTCCTAAACAAAATAAAAGTAATAAAAAATCAAGTTGAGATCTCTTATTCAAAGAGTAACTTCTGCTTCTGTTCAAGTTGAGGATAAAATTATATCTGAGATCGGATCTGGTTTAGTAGTTTTATTAGGAATTACACACAATGATTCGGTGGATGACTCAAATTATTTAATTAATAAAATTTTAAATTTAAGGATTTTTGGTGATGAAAATTCAGATAATTTCGAATTATCCTTATTAGATACTAACAAAGAAATTCTTATAATTTCTCAGTTCACTCTATATGCTGATACAAAAAAAGGTAGAAGGCCTAGTTTTATAGAATCTGCTAAATCTGATGTTGCAAAAAAAATTTATGATGAATTTATATCGCTAATTAAGACACAAACAGAAATAAATGTTAAAACAGGTATATTTGGTGCAAAGATGTTAGTAAATATTAATAATGATGGTCCGGTTACAATTTCTATGGATTCTAGGTAAAATTTAGAGATATATCTAGTGCCTTTGCAGAATGGGTCAGCTTACCTACAGATATAATGTCTATTCCAGAAATTTTGTTTAAATTTACTAGTCTATTTTTATCAACATTTCCTGACACTTCTACAAGTTTTTTTCCTTTGATTCTATTTATGCTCTTAATAATTTGTTCATCAGTCATATTGTCTAGCATAATAATATCTGCATCTGATTCAATCACTTCATCAAGCAAATCAAAGTTATCAACTTCTATTTCAATTTTTATAGTATGAGGAGAATTTTTTCTTGATATATCAATTAAATCCTTAATTGATATATTTTGCTTTCTTGCAGCCTCAATATGATTATCTTTAATTAGAACGCCGTCACCTAAATTTCTTCTATGGTTAAATCCACCACCACATTTTACAGAATATTTATCTAGATTTCTCCAACCTGGTATAGTTTTCCTAGTATCACTTATAGATATAGTATCCACAAGAGTTACATACTCATTTGTCAATGTGGCAACTCCTGACATTCTTTGCATAAAATTAAGAGCTATTCTTTCAGCTGACAATATTGAATTTTTATTCCCATAAATTTCTGAAATAATAGAACCCTCTTGCAAGCAGTCGCCATCCTGCAATTTTTCTTCATATTTAATTGTATTATCAATTTTTTTAAAAACTTCTTTAGCAACAAAGTTTCCACATAATATGCCTGAGTCTTTTGAAATCATTAAGCACTTTATATTTTCAGATTTCAAGTTTAAAGATTGAGTTGTTATATCCCCCAAAGATAAGTCTTCATTAATAGCAATTTCGATTATTCTATCCAGATCTGGGATTATCGTATTTATATCTACAACCTTCTTAACTCGGTAGATCAAGCATTCTCTGAAGACTTAGCTTAGAGAATTCTTGAGTTTTATCATCAACTTTTATCTGGTTAATTACATAACCTGCTACTAATCCTTCCATTACCCAAAGTAAGTAAGCAGGATGAACACGATACATAGTTGAACATGGACAAATCATATCGTCCAAACAAAAAACATTCTTATCCGTGTATGTGTGAGCTAGTCTCTTTACAAGGTTTATTTCTGTACCTATGGCCCAATTGCTTCCGCTTGGAGCATTATGAACCATATTTTTTATATACTCAGTTGATCCAACATAGTCTGCTTTTGAAACTACTTCATTGGTACATTCGGGATGAACTAGTATATTAACATCTGGATATTTTTTTCTAGCAGAATTTATTTGGTCAACAGAAAACCTTGTATGTACAGAGCAATGCCCTTTCCATAAGATAAGTTTAGATTTTATAAGCTCTTCATCTGATAATCCACCATTCTTTTTATAAGGGTCCCAAATTACCATTTCAGATTCTTTAATCCCATAATCTAATCCTGTGTTTCTTCCAAGATGTTGATCAGGAACAAATAATATTCTTTCTCCTCTTTCAAATGCCCACTCAAAAGCTTTATCAGCATTTGATGAGGTGCACACAATCCCATTATTTTCACCACAAAGTGCTTTAATTGAAGCAGTACTATTCATATAAGTTACTGGTATAACTGGTTTTTTGTCATTGGTTGATGATAATGTTTCATTTATTTGCTTCCAACTTCTCTTAACATCTTCAGTTGCAGCCATATCAGCCATAGAACAACCAGCTGCCATGTTTGGTAAAATCACTTTTTGATTATTCGCAGATAAAATTTCTGCAGTTTCAGCCATAAAATGCACACCACAAAATATTATGATTTCTGAATCATTTTTCTCAGCTGCTAGTTTTGACAATAAAAAGGAATCACCCTGTAAATCAGAAAATTCAATAACATCTTCTCTTTGATAGTGATGCCCAAGAATAGTAACTTTACTACCCATAGCATCTTTCAATTTCTTTATTGATTCCCTAATTTCATCAGGTGAAAGCTTGAGATATCTAGTAGGTATTTTTTGCCATCTAACGCCCGAATTGAACTCTTCTTCTAAAGTTTTAGTTCTAAAATTAGATCCATCCTGACAAAACGCCGACTGCTCTAGCTCGGTTATAGGAATATTTATTTTGTTTTGATATTTTATTACCATTTTATTATTTTTCTATACAACTATAGAAAAAAATTTAATAATCAATTGTATATACATTTCATATAAAATCAAACACCTAAGTTAATTTTATATAATTTTTTAAACTTTTGCTCCTATAAGAGAATATGACGATATTTCAATTATTTTGGTTTTTTGTATTTTACCAATAATTGAATCGTTAGCATTTTCTATGTAAACAAGCTTATCTCCTTCTGTTCTGCCATAGAGTTTATTTCTTACATAACCCTCAACTAAAACATCTTGTTCTGATCCTAAATATTTACTATTCAATTCAAACTGAATTTTATCTTGAAGGTCATTTACAACATTCAATCTTCTTCTTTTTTCTTGCTGTGTCAAATTGTCGTCAATTTTTCTAAATGCATATGTACCTTTTCTTTCAGAATATGCAGCAACATGAACTTTATCAAATTTGACTAGATTTAATATTTCTAAAGAATCTTCAAAATCTTTTTCTGTTTCTCCAGGAAACCCAACAATTAAGTCTGTAGTTAGTGTTGCATCTGGTACTATTGATTTTATTTCTTCTATCTTCTTAAGATATTGATCCCTTGTATAACCTCTTCTCATATTTGCTAATATTCTATTTGATCCTGCTTGAAAAGGAAGATTTATTGACTTACAGACTTTTGGCAAATCTCTGATTGTTTCTATTAGCTTTCTCGACATATCATTAGGGTGAGATGTTAGAAATCTTATTCTCAAGATATTATCTAACTCACTGATTGAATACATTAAGTCTGAAAGATCTTTCTTCGGAAGTAAATCATGTCCATATGAATCAACATTTTGCCCTAGTAATGTAACCTCAAGAGTTCCATTTTGTGAGAGGCTTTGAACTTCATTGACAACAACATTCAAGGGTTTACTTGTTTCTCTTCCTCGCCTGTAAGGGATTACACAAAATGTACAAAATTTATCACACCCTTGAACAATTGGAACAAATTCAGCAAATTTAGATTTTTCAGGAATTAAGTTTTCCAAACATCCATCTGAAGATAAGTCTAAATAGTCTGCAATATTTTCTATTATTAATGATGTATCTTGAGGTTTTGCCCAAAGATCCACATGAGGAAATCTTTGTTCTAGTTCTTTTATTGTTGATTCAACCATACATCCAGTAACACAAATGAAAGTATTATTTTTCTTTTTTTGTTTACCTAGTTTTCCTAATAGGCCAGTAGCAGTATCTTCTGCTGACTGACGTACTACGCATGTGTTTAGTACAACAATCCCTGCATCTTCTATATTTTTCTCTTCATCAAGACCAAGTCTTTTTAGACCAACATCTACTCTCTGAGAATCAGCTACATTCATTTGGCATCCGACTGTCCAAATGTGAAAAGAATCTAATTTTTTTTCTTCAGTTATCATATTTATATGGCGGGGAGAGCGGGATTCGAACCCGCGTGGGGTAAAACCCCTCCCACTTAGCAGGCGGGTGCACTAGGCCTCTATGCGATCTCCCCTAGTAATAATTAAGCTATTTATATTAAACTAAATTATACTAATAAGTGTATCAAAATATTTATTACTAAAATGATAAAAATAAAAATTAAATTCTTTGCAAAATTAAAAGAAGATATAGGTCATCAAAGTCTATCAATATCACTTGAAAATCCAAAAAAAGTTATAGATGTTGTCAAAATAATTTCTAAAGACTTTGGGGTAAACATCATTAATAGAAATAATTATTTATATGCTAAAAATTTAGAGTATTGTTCAATGGACACAATTCTTGATGATAATGATGAGCTCGCAATAATTCCTCCAGTATCTGGTGGATCCATTGATTACGACAAAAATTCTAATTTCAATGTTGAAATAACAAAAGAAAAAATAAATCTTAATGATTTTATTGAAGATAAATTTTCATCAAAAGATGGCTCTGAAGTTATTTTTTTGGGAATTACTAGAGATCATAATTTAGGCAGAGAAGTTGATAAATTATTCTACGAGTCATATTCTGACATGGCAAGTAAAGAAATTTATAAAATAATAGATACTATAAAATCTAAATGGAATATTAGTTCACTAAGAATTATACATAGATTGGGAACAGTATATCCTTCAGAAATAAGTATGGTCCTAATCGTCACTTCATCTCATCGAAAAGAATCTTTTGAAGCTGCCGAATTTTTTGTAGATGAATTAAAGAAATCGGTACCTATCTGGAAAAAAGAATTTTTTCAGGACGGAACAGTGTGGATAAATGATAAAATAGTAGAGTAAAATTCAAAAGTACAAAAAAACATAAGGTAGATAATGGTAAGAATAAGATTACGAAGAATGGGTAGTAAAGGTAAACCTTTTTATAGAATAGTTGTTGCTGATCAAAGAGCACCTCGAAACGGTAAATATTTAGATCTGATTGGAACATATGACCCTCATCAAGACCCTCCAGAAATTTCAATTGACGAAGAAAAAATATCTAAATGGATAGGCAATGGAGCACAACCATCTGATTCAGTTAGCAGTTTGCTAAGGACTAAAGGAATAGATGTTAAGGGAGTTGCAAATGGCAAAAAGTAATGATCCAAGTAATCCTGAAGAGCTAGTAAAATATATTGCTAGTTGTTTAGTAGAAAATGCAGATAAAATTGATATAGAAACAGTTGAGGAAGATAATAAAACTATCCTAAAACTAACTGTAGACGAAACTGATAAGGGAAAAATTATTGGGAAAAATGGAAAAATCGCTAAATCCATTAGAAATGTTCTAAAGTTAGCATCAACTAAAAATAATAATAAATATATCTTAGAAATAACCTAATATGTCCGGTCATTCAAAATGGAGTACTATAAAACATAAAAAGGGTATTGCAGATGCCAAAAAAGGTGTTTTATTTACAAAACTCTCAAGAGAAATTACTGTTGCTGCTAAATCTGGAGACTCAGATCCTGAATTAAACTTTAGACTCAGATTAGCTATAGATAATGCTAAATCTCAAAATATGCCTAAAGACAATATAGAAAGAGCCGTTGCTAAAGGCTCAGGTGGTGGTGCAGGCGGAGACAATTTTGAAGAAATAACATATGAAGGAATAGGACCTGGAGGCATAGGAATAATAATCCAAACCTTAACTGATAATAAAAACAGGTCTGCTGCAACGGTAAGGTCTACTATTACTAGAGCCGGTGGAACTTTTGCAACAACAGGTGCTGTTTCTTGGAATTTTGAACAAAAAGGTCAAATAGTTCTAAATATTTCTGAAGGTGACCCAGAAATGATTGCATTAGAAAGTATAGATCAAGGCGCTGAAGATTTTGATGTTTTTGATAATACTGTTGAAATAACATGCGCTTTTTCAGATCTTTCAAATATACAAAAACAAATATCAGAAAATCAATCTGTTACTGTTGAAAAAGCTGAACTAGCTCTCGTTCCAAACTCTACTGTTTCTCTAGATAAAAATCAATCAAGCCAGACATTAAAACTTCTTGATGATCTAGAGGATCTAGATGATGTACAAAAAGTTTTTACTAATGCTGATTTTAATGAAGAAGCATTAAGTTCTTACGCTGAGAAATAGAAAAAGATGAGTACTGTAAATACAGTAGTAGTTAAAAATTTATCTAAATCTTATGGAAATTTTTTGGCTATCAACAAAATCAATTTTTCAGTAGAAAAAGGGACTATTCATGGATTACTAGGTGAGAATGGTGCCGGTAAAACTACAACAATGAGATGCCTACTGGGTCTTAGTTATTCTGATTATGGTGAAATGTACATTAATCAAGAAAAAATTTCTAAAAAAAATCATAAAATAAGAAGAAATACATCTTATCTGGCCGGAGATTTTAGACCGTATGAAAATATTAAACCTATGGAATATTTCAAATATATTTTAAAATTAGAAAATAATAAGTCTGATAGATATTTGGAATTATCCGAATTATTCAAACTAGATTTAAATAAAAAAATCAAAGAATTATCTAAAGGAAATAAACAAAAAGTAGGCATTGTCCAAGCATTTATGAGAAACAGCGATATACTTATCCTAGATGAACCAACAAGTGGTTTAGATCCAAATTACCAAAGAGTGTTCAGAGAATTAATATTTTCTGAAAAGAAAGCTGGTAAAACTATCTTACTTTCTTCTCACGATCTTTTAGAAATTTCTAATTGCTGTGATTATGTAACGATAATTAAAGAAGGCAAAGTAATATCATCGCAAAGTAAAGAAGATTTGATAAAACAAACAATTAAAAAGATTTCTGTGAAATTTTCAAATCCACCTGATGAAAAAAGAATAAGTAGCATCAAAGCTATAAATAACTTTGAAGTAAATGATGATCAAATAACTTTTTTCGTCTCAGGAGATATAAATGAATTTATAAAATTTATATCAGAATTTGAAATACTTGAATTAGAAACTGAATCATCTAATCTAAGCCAAACACTTTTGGAGTATTTTTAAGTTGAACGTTTTACTTAATTCATTATCTAGAAACAAAAGAAAATTACTTTCTTTTAGTTTAGCTTCTATTTTTTATGTTATTTTTTTGTTGTATGTTTGGACACTAATGGCAGATACTTTTTCTCAAGTTTTAGATCTTTTTCCTGACTCATTAAAAACAATTGCAGGTTTTGGAGATGATTTGTCTACCGCTGGGTTTCTAAATGGAGAATTTATGCACCTTATAGGTCCATTAATTATGGGAGCTTTTGCCATTACAATAGGGGCTACAATTCTTGCATCAGAAGAAGAAAATAAAACTATAGATCAATTCTTAGCGTTATCAATCTCAAGAAGTAGATATTACACTGAAAAATACCTATCTTTAACTATATTAATACTTTCTTTAGCTTTTATATTTTCATTAACTCTTTTCATATCAAATTTTATATATGATATAAACCTAAATTTTTCTAATATTTTTTATTCTGGATTATGTTTATTTATATACGGTACAACGGTTGGTTCAATAACATTTTTTTCAGGTGCTATATTTGCGAAAGTTTCTCAATCAGCAGGAATAGGTGGAGGAATTGCGATAATAGGTTATGTATTTGATTCAGTTTATAAAACAGTTAGCTCTTTAGGATACTTAAAATACTTATCATTACACTACTACTATAATGATAATGGTGTAATTCTAAATGGTTTTGACTTTATTCATTTAATTGTAATGCTGTCTATTACTTTTTCCTGTTATTTATTTGGACTCTATATTTTTAATAAAAGAGACATTAAGTCTTAGTTGGTGCTTGCATTAGATTTTTAATAGAATGAATAAAAAACTATAAGAGATTTAATGACTATAGAGAATATTTTAATTTATTTGTTCGCATCAACAATATTATTTTTAATTATTTTTTTTAACGCAAGAATAAGAAAAAATAACAAGAATTACAAATCTATAATTTTTAATCTTGAAAAAAAGAACTTAATTCAAATTGAAAATCAAAGAGTTCTTGATTCAATAAATTTATTATTTGAAAACAATAATGATCCGCGTCAAAATTTATGTAATTCAATTAGAATTGCTAGTGATAGTAATACAGTTATATTATCTGAAATGAATACTCAAAATGGTTCATTTCAGGTTACAAATTTTTCTAGTAGCAGTTCGATTGATATAAGTAATTTTTCTCCTGAATATGATGAAGATAAAACATTAGCGATTATTACAGGTATTGAAGGAACATCAAAAGTTTTAGATTACGATCAAAATAAAATATTTCCTGGATGGTTTGATGAGTTTGATTATAAGCAAATTATCTCTATACCTATAATTAAAGGATTTCAAACATATGGATGCATATATATATTTTTTTCAGAAAAGAACGAAGGTAAAATACTTGAAAAAAAACTAAATCACTCAAATATAATAACAAAGATATTTCAAAATTTATTTAAAGAAAATAATCAAGTCTCTGATGAGAAAAAAGCTCCAGAAGAAATTGTTGCCAAAAATAATGTCATACCAATAATATATGATGATAATTTACAGACTATTAGATTCGAAAATAGTGAGATTTCATTATCAAACTCAGAATATCTTATCCTAAAAAATTTAATTGGTAAAAATGGTGAATTATTACCTTATGAAGATATTGAAAAAATACTTTGGCCAAATAATGATGGAGTCAATAAGTCTGCAATGAGATTACATATCCATAGATTAAGAGAAAAAACTAATACTATAACAAATCATATAGATTTCATAAAAACAGTAAGAGGCAAAGGAATTTTTATAGATTCAAGCTTATTTTAAGTCTTTGATCATTTGAGATAATCTATCTATAGATTTTGAAAGATTTTCTTCAGAATTTGCAAAGGAAATTCTAATATAATCATCTCCATATTCTCCAAATGCTGTGCCTGAAAGTAATGCTACACCATATTTGTTTAAAGCAATTTCAGCAAAATCTGAACTTGATAGCCCAGTATTAGAAATATTAGGGAATGCATAAAATGCACCTAATGGAGTACGACAATTTATTCCATCAATAGAATTTAATCCATCCACTACTATTTTTCTTCTTATCTTAAATTTTTCCATCATATTTATAGTAAAATCTTTAGGTCCCTCTAAAGCTGCTATTGCAGCCATTTGACTGAAGACTGATGTGCAAGAAACAGAGTTTGTCATTAATTTTGTAACATCTTCAATCATAAATTCAGGGAATATGCCATAGCCTAATCTCCAACCAGTCATTGCATAGCTTTTAGAAAAACCATCCAAAATGATAGTTCTTTCTTTCATTCCATCGAATTTAGTTATAGAGTAATGTTCTCCTTCATAGTACATATCTTTGTAAATTTCATCTGATAGTACAATAATGTCATTTTCAACAGCTATTTTTGCTATTTCTTCTAAGTCTTCTACACTAGTAACTGATCCACATGGATTATTAGGACTATTAATAATCATCATTTTTGTTTTGCTAGTTATTAATTTTTTTAGATCATCAATATTTGCATTGAAATTTTTACTTTCCTCTAATTTCATTGGGACAGGAGTACCACCTGCATAATTGATCATAGATTCGTAAATAGGGAAACCAGGGTTTGGATATATTACTTCATCTCCTTTTTCAATTAAGGCTAAAATAGAGAAAAACATAACTGGCTTACCACCAGGAGTAACTATAACTCTTTCTGGTGAAATAGAATAGCCATTAAATTCTCCCTGGTGAATAGCAATTGCTTCTCTAAGCTCTTGTTGACCTGCAGACGGTCCATAATGGGTAAAACCATCGTCTAAAGCTTTTTTTGCTGCTTGAATCACATGATCAGGACTATCAAAATCAGGTTCACCTATTTCTAGATGAACAATATCTTTCCCTTGTGCCTCTAGCTTTTTAGCTTTTGCAAGAGTTTCAAAAGCAGTTTCTGTTCCTAGTCTTTGTTGTCTTGTAGATAATTGCATTTTTGATATTAGAAATTTCTTAATATTACTTATAATTATAAAATCTTAATTAAAAAGAAATTAAAGTAAATAGTAAACAAAGTAATTAGTAAATATTTTAAAAAATGACGCAATATAAAACTAACTATAAAAATTGGGCAAATTGGTATGATTTAGTTTATGAAATAATCAAACCCAAAGACTTAATTCTATATAAATCATTAATTAATAATCAAACCAGAGATGTTCTAGAAATGGGAATTGGTACAGGTAGGATATTTAAATCATTTTTTCAAAATAAAATAAATTGGACAGGAGTTGACGATTCTGAAGAGATGATAAATTTATGTAAAGAAAAAATAGAACCTCTTCAGCCTCTTAAGGGTAAACTAAAATTAATAAATGAAGATATGACAAAATTAGATATAAGAATTGATGACAAATCAATTCATAACTCTAAGTTTGACTTAGTAATTTATCCTTCAAATGCATTAATGAGTGTAGGTAACATTAATCAACAAAAAGATGCTTTATGTTCCGGATTAAAGCATCTTAGAGATGATGGAATATTATTGTTTGATCTTCATAACCCTAATAACTATGAAATTAAGAATGAATTTCAATTAATGGGATCTTCTAAGATAAATAATATTAATCATGAAATTTTTGGTAGAAGTGAGGTAGATTTTACAAATAAACTACACACAAACTTTCAAAAAATAATTATAAATTCTGATGAGGTAATTGAACTTAAATCTTATGATAATTTTCTCTATATTGAAGATGTGATTTCCATTTGTGATGAGCTTCATATAGAAATATTAAACATGTTTGGAGGATATAATAAAGAAAAGATATCAGATAATTCTGAAGAAATAATTTTCATCTGTAAAAAGAAATAAAATGGAAAATCAGATCCCATTCAAAATAATTTCTCCATTCAATCATACCGGAGACCAGCCTAACGCAATAAAAAAAATGGTCCAAGGATTAGATGACGGACTAAGATTTCAAACATTATTAGGAGTTACAGGCTCTGGTAAAACCTTTACTATGGCAGGCATAATAGAAAAGGTTCAAAAACCAACATTAGTTATAGCTCATAATAAAACTCTGGCAGCTCAATTAGCTAGTGAACTACAAGAATTTTTTCCAAATAACTCTGTTCAATATTTTGTTTCTTATTATGATTATTATCAACCAGAAGCATATATACCAAGAACAGATACTTACATAGAGAAAGAATCCGATATAAACGATGAAATAGATAGGCTCAGACATGCTTCTACTAGATCTATATTAACTAGAAACGATACGATTATTGTTGCTTCAGTTTCTTGCATATATGGACTAGGATCTCCCCATGAATATAAATCAATTTCACAAGAAATAAAAATTGGAGATTCAATAGATTCTTCTGAATTATCACGAAAGCTTATTTCTATGTATTTCAACAGAGATGACTATGAAAATCATAGAGGCTCTTTCTCTATAAAAGGAGATACTATGGAAATCATTCCCTCATATGAAGAATTTTCAATAAAGATTGAATTTTTTGGAGATATAATAGATAAAATTTCAGAAGTAGACATATTAACAAAAAATAAAATAAGAGATCTTACAGAAGTTTCAATCTATCCTAGTAAACACTTTGTTACTCCTGAAGAAAGTCTTTCTGACGCACTTTATGATATTCAAGATGAATTAGAAAAAAGAATTTCTCATTTTGAAAATCATGGGAAGTTACTTGAAGCTCAAAGAATCAAAGAAAGAACAAACTATGATTTAGAAATGTTAAGAGAAACAGGTTCTTGCCCAGGAGTAGAAAATTACTCGCTACATTTAGGTAGAAGAAAAATAGGAAGTCCACCATGGACTCTTTTAGATTATTTCAACGATAACTATCTGATTTTTATCGATGAATCTCACATAACAGTGCCTCAAATCAATGGAATGTATAAAGGAGATCAATCTAGGAAAGGAACTTTGGTTGAACATGGCTTTAGGCTTCCTTCTGCCAAAGACAACAGACCTTTATCTTTTGATGAATTTGAAAATCGTATACCTCAAACTATTTTTGTTTCAGCTACTCCAGGGAAATATGAAGAATTAAACCAACAAGATCATGTTGAGCAAATAATTAGACCCACTGGATTATTAGATCCTAAAATAATCCTTGAACCCACAAAAAATCAAATAGATAATCTTATTTCTAGAATTCAAGAAAATGTTGAAAATGGTCAAAGAACTCTTGTTACTACCCTCACAAAAAAAATGTCTGAAGAATTATCTGAATATATGAGAGAGTTAGGAATAAAGGTTCACTACCTACATTCTGAAATAGATACTATTGAAAGAATAGAAATATTAAGAGATCTTAGATTGGGCACTTATGATGTTGTCGTAGGAATAAATCTTCTTAGAGAAGGACTAGACCTTCCTGAAGTTTCTCTTGTTGCAATATTAGATGCTGATAAGGAAGGCTATCTGCGATCGTCAACATCTTTAATTCAAACGATTGGAAGAGCAGCAAGGCATGAAGAAGGAAGAGTTGTAATGTATGCGGACAATATTACAAAATCTATGAAGACGGCTATAGATGAAACTAATCGACGAAGGGAGATTCAAGAACAACATAATATCAAGAATAATATAGTCCCTACCACTATTGTTAAGGAAGTAAGAGATATTACAGAGAAACTTAAAGAAAGTAACTCTTATGATGAAGAAAAAGAAACTAAAATAGAAAATATTTCAGATAAAAATATTTATAAACTTATAAAAGATTTAGAAAAAGAGATGAAAAATTCAGCAAAAGTTTTAGAATTTGAAAAAGCAGCTTTAATCAGAGACCAAATATCTGAATTAAGAAAAAATTTACAATAAAGTAGCAAAGGGGAAACTATGTACGCACACTTAAGAATCTATACTGTAAATAAAGGAATGATGGATGAATGGGTAAAACTATTCAATGAAAAGCTAATTCCTCTTTTGATAGAAGCTGATATAAAAGTAGAATCTTCATGGGTTAATGAAGAAAAATCTCAATTTATTTGGATTAGATCTTATGGTAATTCTTTAGATGATATTGAAAAGAAAGAAGAAAAATTCTATGGTTCTGATTGGTGGATAAAAAATGTTGATATGGTAAGAAGTCATCTTGCACATAGAGAGATATTAACTATAGAATCCAATTAATATATAATAATTACTACAACAAAAAAAATTAAAAAATAATATAACCATGGAAGTATTAAATAAAGATTCAATAATAGATGCATTAAAAGATGTTTATGATCCTGAAATACCAGTTAATGTGGTTGATTTAGGGTTAATTTATAACGTCGAAGTAGAAGACAATGAAGTTCATGTTGAAATGACTTTAACAGCTCAAGGTTGTGGAATGGGCCCTTATATTGCTCAACAAGCAGAGTGGCGAATAGCAGAAATTGAAGAAGTTGAAGATGTTGTTGTTGATTTAGTTTTTGAACCTCAATGGACTCCTGAATTGATTACCGAAGATGGTAAAAGGCTTCTAGGAATAGACTAAATGGCTGAACCAAGAAAGCTAACTCCCGCTGAAGAGGCTCGTCTTGCTCAAGTCAGAGATCAATTTAAGCAAAAGCAAGCAATTAGTAACTCATTAAATTCCATTAAATATAGAATTGGCGTGTATTCAGGTAAAGGCGGAGTAGGTAAAACTACAGTAACGACAAATCTAGCCCTAACTTTAGCTAAACATGGAAGAAAAGTAGCAATATTAGATTGTGATATTGATTGTCCAAATGTAACTCGTGTACTAAGGATTTCTGAAAGACCAGGCGCAGACAATGAAGGTAAAATGATACCTCCTTCAAAGCATGGTGTTTCGGTTATGTCTATGGGCTTTTTTCAAGAGAATGAAGATGAAGCTATAGTCTGGCGAGGCCCAATGATTCATAATGCTATAAACCAATTTATATCTAAAACTAATTGGGGAGATATAGATTATCTTATATGTGATTTACCCCCAGGTACATCAGACGCCCCATTAACAGTTATGCAAACTTTAAATCTTGATGGATTTATAGTTGTTTCAACCCCCCAAGAATTAGCTGCTCTTGACGCTAAAAGGTCAATTAATATGATAAAAAAACTTAATTTAAAAGTTTTTGGTGTAGTAGAAAATATGACTGGTGGAATTTTTGGAAAAGGTGCTGCGATAGAAATGGCCGAAGAACTTGAACTCCCCGTACTTAGTGAAATTTCATTGCTTAGTGATTATTCAGATAGTTTTGACCCAGTTGTTCATACCAATGATACATCTGAAAAAGAATTTGAAAGATTAATGAAAAATCTAGATTCTATAACTTCTCAGTTATAGATATTTAATATAAATCTTCAAAAAATTCTTTGCCTTCTACTTTTATTTCATCTGGAAGAAGCCTTTTACTACCAAGTTTTGAAGAGGATACTTTTTTATAAATATCATATGAACCCTTATGGAAGTTTCCTGAAACATCATTATCAATATAAGTATTTGATATTTCCTGCATCTCCCCTATCCATCTATGAGCTTTACTAGGAATACCTTTTAATTTTTTTAGATCCTCAAATACCCTAGGTTGAGAATATTCTAATTCATCCATCAATGAGTCAAAATTATTTGTCTTAATTGAAAGCATTACAGCAGCAATTAATAGAGATGAGTAACCTTTAGTAATTGAAGCATAAGCCATTTTCATAGCTGAAGCTTCACCTATATTACCACCCATATCAATAACTTCCATACCCATATTATTTAATTGCATAAATATTTTTGAGTGAGGTCCAGATACATAAATTCTAGGAAATTTATTTTCTGTTGGAGGCGTACCTATGATACCCCCATCAATAAACTTAATTTTTGTACCGGAAAGAATTTTTTCCATATTTTCTACAGTTTTTGGAGAAATTGCGTTTAAATCTGCAAAATATACATCTCTATCTAAGTTAGTAGATTCTTCTTTAATTTTTTCTGCTAATTTCTTTGCATCGCTTGGAACTAATATTGATACTATAATGTCTGTTTGCTTCAATGAATTGGCAAGATTTCCTGAATCAATAATTCCATTTTTTTTAGCCCTAATTTTTGTTTTATCAGATCTCTCATTAAGTGGTGATATCACCTCAATACCATTAGAAATAATATGTTTAGCAATAGGAGAGCCCATTTCCCCTGGGCTAATTAGTGTCACATTTTTTATCAAAGTTTTAGAACCTCTAATTCTCTCTTTATTACTTCTGATACTATTTCAGACTGCTCTTCGGTCATTCCAAATACATGAATGACTATTGTATTTTCTCCGTCAGGAACTCTAGTCCAAATTTGAGGATCTGAGTTCTTAAGGATTTCAACAAATTTTTCATTATTAGTAGCAAAGAATTTATCATCAATATCTAGAGATAAACCAAAAGGTTGATGGCCAATTATATTATCTATTAATTTCACTGTAATTCCTTCAATATTTTTAAGCTCATTAATTATATTGAAAGTCTTTTTTTCCGCTATTGATAATCTCTCTTCATGATTCATAGACATCCATCTCTTCACTGCATACAAAACTCCAATAATTTCTTGTCTGTCTATTTTATGAGGACGACCAATTCCTCTTATTCTTCTGCTTTCATAACCTACAAATGAGTGTCTGGATATTGAGTCTATGACATCCTTTGTTCCTATTGCAATACCTGTGGAATGTGGAGCTCCCATATATTTTGCTGCAATACATTGAAAATCAGCTCCCATTTTTACATATTTTCCAAAATTTTCTAGCGGATAAATTTGACCAGCAGCGTCTACAGAAACTGGTTTATTTTTGGAGTGTGCTATTTCAATAACTTCTTCTAAAGATAGTATATTAGGATCTTTATCATCTTGCTCATACACAGGATAATGCACACAAGCTGTATGTTCATCAATTGCATCCATTAATTGTTCTGCAGTGGTTCCAGATTCATCACCAACCTCAACAAGTTTTCCTCCAGATAATTCCATACATCTGTCATACCAATATCTTTGTCTTTTTTGTATCAGAATTTTATTAGGCATACCTGATGTATCAGGAAGTTGTTGAATTTTATCATCATCTTTTCCTGCCATAAATGATGCTGCTGCAAGAGTTAATGCTGAGCCAGCACCAGATGTTATATAAGCCGCAGGAACATCTAGGATTTTAGCAATTTGGTCGCCAACTTTTTGTTCTAATAAGGTCATAGGAATATATACATCATTTGCTAAATCCATCCCTTCTTGAACTTCTTTAGCAACTACTGAACCTCCTAATGCAGTTACACTTCCAGTAGCATTAATTATTGGCTCTAATCCCAAATCTTTGTAAATTGATCCCCATTCAGCATTATTCATTTCTACTCCTTATATTGTTTTAATCATCTTCTAAGGTAGAGATATCCCCTTCTGGTTCTCCTAATTCTCGCGCTTTTAATAAACGCCTCATGATTTTTCCAGATCTAGTTTTTGGCATAGTTTCTAAAAAATCTATTTCTCTTGGAGCAACACCAGCTGATAATTTTTCTCTTGAAAATCTTATAAGTTCTCTTCTTAGCTCATCAGTTTGTTCGTAATCAGGATTTAATGTCACAAAAGCTTTAACTATTTCCATAGCAATTGGATCAGGTTTACCAATTACTCCTGCTTCTGCTACTGCAGGATGCTCAATTAATGCACTCTCTACTTCGAATGGTCCTACTAGATGGCCTGCTGTGTTTATAACGTCATCAGCTCTCCCTTGAAACCAAAAATAGCCTTCTTTATCTCTTGAAGCTTGATCACCGGTTATATACCAACCTTTCTTAAATCTCGAATTATGCATATCATCTTGCTTCCAATATGCAAACATTTGAGATGGCCAACCAGGTCTTACTGCAAGAATTCCACTATCTTCATTTTCTATTTCATTATATTGGTCATCTAAAATACCCATTGTAATACCAGGAAAAGGTCTACCCATTGACCCCGGTTTAATATTTGTTGAAGAATAGTTTGCACACATTATGGCTCCTGTTTCTGTTTGCCACCAATTATCATGTATAGGAAGCTTATAATTTCTTTCTCCCCATACAACTGCCTCAGGATTTAATGGTTCTCCAACAGATCCAATAAACTTGAGAGAGGTTAAGTCATACCTATTTACTACCTCTTCACCTGATCTCATTAATAATCTAATAGCTGTAGGAGCTGTATACCAAACATCCACTTTATATTTCTGAATTATTTCATACCAAGATGATGCACTAAAACCACCCTCATAAATTATTTGAGTTACTCCATTTGTCCAAGGTGCAATCATTCCATAAGAAGTACCAGTTACCCAACCTGGATCAGCTGTGCAAAAATAAATATCACCATGACTTAATTCCAAAGCCCAGTGACCAGTAAGCATCTGTTGTACAACTGCTTGATGTCTATGTAAAACACCTTTAGGTTTCCCTGTTGATCCAGATGTATAATGCATTATAGAAAAATCATACTGAGATGTATTAACCAACTTAAATGATTCTGCATTTACATCTTTCATTAAGGCTTCATAGTCCAAATCATTATCTACTAATGGATCTTCGAATCTATTATCTTTATTAACAACTATTATCTCTTTAAGGGTCTTTATATCCTTTATTATTGGAGATATTTTTTTTCTTAAGTCTGGTGATGTCACAAGATAAGCAGCACCTGCATCAAGCATTCTATCTTTTACTGGATCTGGTCCAAATGCTGAGAATAATGGAGCAATTACTCCTCCAGCTTTTAAAATACCCATTGCAGCAAAATAAAGCTCTGGTAACCTATCCATGAAAATGAAAACTCTATCGCCTTTTTCCATGCCTAAATTTATCATCACTTGACCAAATTTGTCTGACTGATCCTTAAAATCTTTATATGTATAATTTTCTTCTTCACCATTTTTACCAAGCCAAACTAAAGCTAATTTGTCACCAAATCCGTTTTTTACATGCCTGTCAACACATTCGTAAGCATTGTTTAATCCTCCATCTGGAAGCCAATCTAATTTTGAAAAAGCATCTCTATACCAATCAAAATTTTCATACTGTTTTTTATAGTCTAATAAGTTGGGTTTATTTGAATCTGAATAATTAGTATCTTTTATAATTTCATCAAATTGCATTCTTTGCTCCATCTTTCTTTGTTATGATTAAAGATACTAGCATAAAAACATTATGATTCTACAATTAAGAATTGTAGTAACAAATATTTCATAGGAGAATTGTAATAGTAATGGATATATTATTTTTAAAAGATCTTTTGCCTACTGCAAGAGCAGGTGATGTAAAGAATGTAAAACCAGGTTTTGCAAGAAATTATTTGATACCCCAAGGTGTTGCAGTTTTAGCAACAGAAGAAGCACTGCAGAGAGCAACAAAATTAAGAGCTGAAGCTGAAGAGCGAAAAGTACAAGAAACAAAAGATTGGAAAGTTGTTGCAGACAGCCTTGAAGATACTGAGTTAGAAATTGAAGTTAGAACCGGACCAACAGGCAGACTTTATGGATCTATAACCCCTGCTATAATTGCTGATTCTCTTGCAGAAAAATTAGGAAAAGAGATGAACAAAAGATTTTTCAATATTCTAGAGCCAATAAGAGTACTTGGTAAATATAAAATATTTGTAAAATTTGTTGAAGAAGTAAACTTCAACTTAACCCTTAATGTTGTTCCTGATGAAGAATCTCAAAAAGTAATTGAGGAACATAAAGAAGAACAAGAAAAATTGAAAAAATTAGAAGAAAAAGAGCAGAAATCTGAAGCTAATTCTGAAGAAGAATTAAATAAAGAAGAAAATGACCAAAAAACCTCTTCTGAAAAAAATGAAATAGAAGATAATAATTCAAATAATTAAATTAAATTTGGATTTTAAATGGTTTTATCTGATAAGCTTTTTCCACATGATATATCTGCAGAAGAGTCTGTAATTGGATCACTATTATTAGATGGTTTATCATTTACTAAAATTGCATCATTCTTAGAACCTGAGCATTTTTATTTAGAGCCAAATAGAATCATTTTTGAAATAGCAAGAGATCTTTTTAATAGACAAGAACCTATCAATCAAATAAGTATTGCTCATGAACTTGAGACGCAAGAAAAGCTTGAAGATGTAGGTGGAAGAGCGTATCTAGCAAAGGTTGTAGATGTAGTTCCAACATCAATTCACATAAAACATTATGCAAATCTTGTTAGAAGAACAGCTACAATGAGAACTCTAATTAATGCTGCTGAAAATATTTCTGAAATAGGATTTGATAATGATCCAGATATTGAAAATGCTTTATCCAAAGCTGAGGATATAATTTACAGCATTAGAAATGATCAACCTAGTAGAGATTTTGTTCCGTTAAGAGAAACTCTTACCCCATATTTAGAAACATCTTCATCTGATTTAGCTGATGATGAAAATAGACCTATCAGTTCAGGCTTTAAGTTGTTAGATGATCTTTTAGGAGGGCTACAAAGATCTGATATGCTAGTTTTAGCTGCGAGGCCATCAGTAGGAAAATCAATGTTTGCATTAAATTTAGCTATAAATGCAGCTATGAATGATCAAAAAGTAGCAATTTACTCATTAGAAATGGGTAGAGAACAAATAGCCACAAGAATGCTAGCTACTCAAGCTCGAGTAAATATGCATTCATTAAGAATGATGAGACTTAGCTCATCTCAGGAAAATAGATTAGTTGATGCAATCGGTAGGCTATCTGACCTTTCTATATTTATTGATGATTCTCCTGTTCAAGGAGTAGCAGAAATGAGAGGTAAAGCTCGTAGGTTACAACTGGAGTATGGTTTAGATTTTATAATAGTCGATTATATGCAATTGATAAGTAATAACAAAGGAAGCAGGGAGACTAATAGAGCGCAAGAAGTCTCAGAGATATCACGTCAAATAAAAGCTATGGCAAGAGACTTAAGAGTTCCTGTTATTGCAATTTCACAATTATCTAGAGCAATAGAACATAGACAATCTCATAGGCCATTACTTTCTGACTTAAGAGAATCTGGTTCTATCGAACAAGATGCTGATGTAGTTATGTTCATACATAGGGAAGAAAAATTTACTACAAAAGAAGATTGGATAAAAAATAATCCTGGTGTTCCCTATCCTGAAGGTCAAGCTGAAATTATTGTTGCAAAACATAGAAATGGTCCTACAGATACTATTCCTTTGGCAGTTGATGATTCAATTGGAAGATTTGTAACCATAGATTCTGCAAGAAATAATCAATTATCAACTCAAGAGAATTAATTTTGGAAAGTTTAAAAGAAATATTAAATAATAGGAAACAACAAGGAGTTGTTTCCGTAGATTCAAATAAAGATCCTTACAATGAAGATTGTAATATTTGTAACTCAGCTCGCTGGGTAATAGTAAATAATGAAACTGTTCCTTGTAACGTATGCCAAAATAATTCTCAAGATGACTTAGATCTAAAGATAAGAATTAAGTATGCAGGAGTAAATCAACTTCTAGAATATAATTTAAATAATTTCAAAATTGATGGGTCTGTTGGTAAGTCTGAACCTAAAAATTTAAGAAATTTTCTAAATCTCGCTAAGGATTATTCTAAAAACCCCATGGGTTGGTTGGTTATAAATGGACCTACAGGCACAGGTAAAACTCATCTAGCAGCAGGTATAGCTATAAGATGTGTAGAAAATAGTACGCCGGTTATTTACAAGTCTATTCAAGAAATAGTTGATGTTATAACAAACACAAATCCTGAAGACGAATCATTTAATGATCTTATAGATTTTCCCTTTTTAGTTATTGATGATTATGGGAATCAAACATATTCTGATTGGATTGAGGAAAAAATTGATCATCTTTTTACACATAGATATACTAGAAAATTACCTACTGTAATAGCCTTAAGTTCGAATATTTTAGACTTAGATGATAGATCGCAAATGAGATTTACTGACCCTAAACTTGTTCAAAGTATAAATTTAGAATCAAAACAAATAACAATATTTTCAAATGGTATTCCTAAAGCATTTGAAAAAGCTAAACTAACAAAAGAATTAAAAAAACCAATCAAAAATTCAAGTCAATCAGATAAAGTTACCTATGATTCTATAGAAATGGCTCTATTTAAGTCTAAGGAGTATGTAAATAGTAAAAATCCAAATTGGCTATACATACATGGAGAAACTGGATCTGGTAAAAGTTACTTATCAGCTGCAATTGCTAATGAACTTATAAATAAAGGAAATGATATTTATTTTATTAGCTCTTCGGAACTAATAGAGAAAGTTAGAGAGCAATTTGGGAACAATCCTGGAAAAGGTTGGGAATATGAAAAAGCCAAAGATGTTGATTTTCTATTTATAGATGATCTCTGGGGTCATAATAATACTAAATGGTCAGATGAATTAATTTACAACTTATTGGTTTATAGACAAGACAACCTAAAAGCTACAGTTTTAAATTCAAGTATCATTTACGACAAAATAAAAGCGTATAAAACTAAAAAAAATCAAATTTCTTCCGATACTATTTTTACGGAAAAGATTTGTTCAAGACTTTCAAACAAAAATATAGTTGAACAAATATCTTTAGTATCATCTGATATAAGAAAAAAAAATCTAATTAAAAAAGTCTAATGGTTAAAATTGTTAGAGACAAAAAAGATCTAAAAACTGGAATTGAAATAATTCAGGATAAATCAAAAGAATTATTTAAATCAAATTCAGAAATAAAAAAAATATTTGAAGGATGTTTATGGGCTGAAGGGCCTGTTTTTCTAAAAGACGAAAATCTCTTAGTTTGGTCTGATATTCCTTTCAACAGAATGCTTTATTTTGATATTTCTAATGGTAAAACTGGTGTTTTTAGAAACCCTTCTTATTTTTCTAATGGGAACAGTGTGGATTTAAATGGAAATCAAATCACAGCTGAACATGGCAGAAGAGGGATAAGCCAAACTAATAAAAATGGTGAGATAAAAGTAATTGTAGATAAATTTGAAGGTAAAAGATTGAATTCTCCAAATGATTTAGTATGTAAGTCTGACGGAACAATATGGTTTACTGATCCACAATACGGAATAAAGACTAATTATGAAGGCTATCAGAGTGAGTCTGAAATAGGATTCAATGGTGTTTACATGATAGATAACAACAATAATTTAAGCTTATTAACCAAAGAAATTGATGGCCCAAATGGAATAGCATTTTCTCCTGATGAAAAAACTTTATATGTAACAGACACTGAAACTACTGGGAATATTTTTTCTTATAAAGTTTCAGAAAATAAAATTTTTGATAAACACGTATTTGCAACTCCTAGACCAGGTAAACCTGATGGAATTAAAGTTGATGAATATGGTAACGTGTTTTCTTCTGCTTGGGATGGTGTTCAAATTTTTACACCTGAGGGAGAACTAATCGCAAAAATTCAAATACCTGAACAAAGAACAGCAAATTTATGCTTTGGAGGCAATGAATTTAATATACTTTTTATAACTTCAGATAAATCTTTATATACAATAGAGATGAACGTTAAGGGAAATCAGAATTAAAACAATAAAAAGGTTATTTTATGAATATTGAAGAAAAATGTATAAATGCTCTGAGATTTCTTTCTATTGATCAAGTAAATAAAGCTTCATCTGGACACCCTGGGGCCCCTATGGGAGCTGCAGCTATAGCTTATGTTTTGTTTAATAACATAATGAATCATAATCCAAATAATCCAAATTTCATAAATAGAGATAGGTTTATTCTTTCAATAGGACATGCATCAGCTCTTTTATACTCTGTTCTTCACTTATCAGGATATAAGTTCTCTGTAGAAGACCTTAAGAATTTTCGACAATTAGGTTCAATAACTCCTGGTCATCCAGAAAGAGATATAGATTTAGGAATTGAAGTTACTACCGGACCACTAGGCCAAGGTTTTGCAAATGGAGTTGGTATGGCAATTTCTGAGAAAATGATGTCTCAAAAATATTCTGACTTAATTAATCACTATATTTATGGAATAGTAGGAGATGGAGATTTACAGGAAGGCATTTCTTCAGAATCAGCTTCTTTGGCAGGAACCTTAGGCTTGGGAAAATTAATTTATATATATGATTCAAATGGTATATCTATTGATGGAAGTAATGACCTCGCATTTACTGAAAATGTTGCTGAAAGATTTAAGTCATATAATTGGCATGTGATTGAAAACATTAATGGAAATGATATTAATTCTATTCAAAATGCAATAGAAATTTCTAAAAATGAATTATCTAAACCATCACTAATTATCGCAGATACAACAATAGGTTTTGGATCACCTAATAAAGCAGGTAGTGAAAGTGCACATGGAGAACCTCTAGGAGAAGAAGAAACAAATTTAACTAGAGATAATCTAGGGTGGGATTATAAAGAGTTTGAAGTACCTGAAGATGTCGTAAAACATATGAATCAGATAATTACAAAAGGTAATAACTTAGAAAAAAAATGGAAAAAAGATGCTGAAAATTTCAAAGCTGAAAATCCAGATCAATATAATAATTTTCTTCAGATAATGAAAAATGAATTTCCTGAAAATTGGGATGAACAATTATTAGAGAATATTAAAAATTCAAATGAACCTGAAGCCACCAGAGCTTCATCAGGTTTTGCAATTAATTTAATATCCAACTCTTTAGATAATCTTATAGGAGGTTCTGCTGATTTAACAGGATCAACTAATACACTCATAAAAAACTCTGAAAATTTTTCTAAAAGTACACCAAATGGAAAAAATATTAAGTTTGGAGTTAGAGAGCATGGGATGGGTGGAGTGATGAATGGGATTTCAGCTTATGGATCTCATCGAGTTTTTGGAGGTACGTTTTTAGTTTTTTCAGACTATATGAGAGCATCTATAAGACTTAGTGCTTTATCAAAATTAAATAGTATATGGATATTTACCCATGATTCTATAGGCTTAGGAGAAGATGGACCAACTCATCAACCAATTTCTCAATTAATGAGCTTGAGATCTATACCTAACTTAAATGTCTTTAGGCCAGCTGATAGAAGAGAAACTTTACTTGCTTGGAGACATGCATTAAATGAAGTGGATAAACCTTCTGCCTTAATTTTTTCAAGACAATCATTACCTGATATAAGTACAATCTCAGATTCAAAAATAGATTCAGCTACCTTTTCAAAAGGAGCTTTTTCAGTCTATGATAATTCTGATGATGACCCAGAAATAATTCTAATTTCAACAGGTTCAGAACTAGCCAACACAATAGAAGCAGCAAAAAACTTTGATAAAAATAATTCAATCAGAGTAATTTCAATGCCTTGTTGGGAACTTTTTGATCAACAGGATAATAAATATCAAAAAAACTTAATTCCTGAAAACACTAAACATATAATATCAGTTGAAGCTGGGGTTGGATTAGGTTGGCAAAAATATACTAGAAGTAATGATTCTATTATTTCAATGGAAACATTTGGGGCATCTGCTCCTGGAAATAAGCTAATTGACCACTTTGGTTTTTCCACTGATAAAATTACCGATAGGGTAAAAAAAATAATAAGTGAATAATTGTTATGAAAATATGCATAAGTGCTGACCATGGTGGATTTGAATTAAAGAAAATCATTATTGAACATATAAAATCGATGGGACTAAATGTAGATGACCTTAATGATAATGAATATGACGCTGAAGATGACTATCCCGACACAACAAAATTAGTAGCAGAATCAATTTCAAAAAATGAATATGACAAAGGAATTGTTTTATGTGGTTCAGGTGTAGGAGCATCTGTAGTTGCTAACAAGTTTAAGAATGTTAGAGCTGCTATATGTCATGACACATATTCTGCTTCTCAGGGAGTAGAGCATGATGATATGAACATAATTTGCCTTGGAGGTAGAATTATTGGTGATGCACTAGCTAAAGAAATAGTAGAAGAGTTCTTAAAGGCTGAATTTCAAACTGAAGAAAGATTTGAAAGAAGAAAAGATAAAATAACAGAAATAGAAGATAAAAATTTTAATAAAAATGAATAACTTAACGAACTTAAAAAATAAAGGACAATCAATTTGGCTTGACTCTATAAGCAAGCAGATGATTGATTCTGGAGATTTAAAAAAAATAATAGACGAAGGAGTTACAGGAATAACAAGTAATCCTTCCATTTTTGAAAAAGCTATATCGTCTACTAATTCTTATGATTCAATTATAGAAAAATCTATTATGAGTACTAAAAATCCCAAGGATATATTTGAATTAATTGCTTCAAATGATATCAAGCATGGAGCTGATTTATTGTATGAAACTTATGAATCGACTAACAATGACGATGGTTATGTCTCTTTAGAAGTTGACCCTTCTCTAGCCAATAATAAGGATAAAACAATAGAAGAGGCACTTAAGTTATGGAAATTAGTAGATCGACCTAATTTGATGATTAAAATACCTGGTACTAATAGCGGTATAGATGCAACAAAAATATTGTTGGAAATGGGTATAAACATTAATGTCACACTTCTTTTTTCTTTTAAAAGTTACCAGAATACCTTAAACGCATTTATAGAATCTAGAGTCAAAAATAAAAAATCTAGATCAGTAGCATCATTTTTTATAAGCAGAATAGATACTGCAGCAGATAGTGAACTTGATAAAAATTCAAATCATTTTCACAAAATAGCAATATCAAACGCATATAATGCATATAATTATTTCAATGAGAATAGATCAAAAATGGATCAAAATTTTCAAAAATTATTATGGGCATCAACTAGTGTCAAAGCTGAAGATTTAGATCAAGATTATTACTGTATTAATTTACCAATGAAGAACACAGTAAATACACTACCACCTGAAACTTTGAATTATTTATTAAAATCTAAAACACTAGAAAATAGTAGTCTGAATAATTTTGAACACTATTCTAATATACTTTCTGAAGCTGAGAAGTTTATAAATCTTGATGATATAACAAGTCATCTACTAATAAATGGAATAGATTTATTCGAAAAATCATATAACTCTTTACTAGAAAAAATTGATGAAAAAATAAAAAAATTCTCACGTACTTAGATGGATTTATCAAAAATAAAAGAATTTATTGTCCAAGAAAAACTTCTAAACAAAATTCTAAATTCTCCTGATGAAGTTTATCCACTAGGAACATTTAAGTCATCCGAAGAGTTTCCTCTTGGTTGGACAAATAATATAAATAAAAAATTATTTGTAGATTACTACGAAGAACTTAATCAATTTGAAAAATTTGTTTTTATAGGTTTAGGAGGATCTATTAATTTAGCGAAGATTGCTTCATTTATAAATCCTACTAAAATATACATAATTGATTCTTTAGATATAAAAAAAATCCAAAATTTATCTAAAATTATTCAATCTGAAAAATGTGCTATTATAGTTTGTTCTAAATCAGGCACTACAGTAGAAACAAATATTTTAAGAAATATATTGTCTTATAAAAATAAAGACTCAGTATTTTATATAAGTGATCATTACATTTCAGATAAAGATAAAGAAAAAACATTTATCACCCAAAAAGACATAGGAGGTAGATTCAGCCTTGGGACTCATTTCGGAATATTGCCTTTTTACTTAGCTGGATTTTCTATAAATGATATTGTTAAGAATATAAATTTAGCTAATAAAGAATCAAAAGAAAATAATATAGATAACAAAGCCATAACAATCGCTTCAATAATATATAAAAACTATCTTTTAAATAAAAATATTTTATCTATAAATTCAATAAGTAATGATGACTTTATTGCCGATTGGCTTGAGCAATTAATAGCAGAATCTTTAGGCAAGGAAGAATCCGGTATTTTGCCAATCATCCAAAATAATAAATTTTCTCCAAATCTGAATTTTTCTAATGATGCAAATAAATATGATTTAGATTCTATAAATATAAAAATTTCATATAATGAATCTCTCTTTTATGAATTTCAAATATTTTTTTATGTAATTTCAATTTTGGGAATATTATTAAAAATTCAACCATTTGATCAACCTAATGTTGAATTAACAAAAAGCTTAACAACAAAATTTTTAGAATCAAATCAATCACTTGAATTGGAAGAGAAATATTATAGTCTAAGCTCTTTTGAAAAAAAAATTTTAGAAAATAATGATAAAGAAAAAATAATTTCAATGCTTATATTTTCTTCACAAGTAGATAAAGAGCTATTAGATAACTTAGAAAAATTAAAGGTTTTTTGCTTTAAATCTCAAATAATTCTTCTGGTTTACTTTGCACCTACTTATTTACACTCTACTGGTCAATTATTAAAGGGAAGTTTTAAGAATATTGAAAATTTCATAGTACATTTACACGGTAACGAGGACCAAGAAATACCAAATTCATTGTACACTCTTAATACGTTCGTTAAAAATCAGGCCATTTCGGACTATATGGCACTGAAAAAATACGATAGAAAGGTTCAATTTATACAAACTAATAAAATTGAACTAAATAAAAAAGTAGAAGCAATTCTAAGATGATAGATTATACAAATAATTATTTTATAGGTTTAGATAATAGAACAAACGCTCTTTCTTGTAATTTAGAACAATCTAGGCCAAAGTCAGCATTTGAGAAACTTCAAGCTAATAAAGCTGCTCATTTAATTCTAAGTGCAATAAAAGAAAGAAAAAATCTAGAAAATTATTTTATTTGGGGAGAACCTAATCTTTGTGAAAGTATTTTGTTTGATGCTAAAAATAGCGGTATAAAAACAGCCATTGCAGTTGAACACATTAATAGAGGTGGATTAGCAATTCCTAGCACCAAAGATATTATCGAAATAATAAGTATTTTTGATCCTGAACTTCTCAGTGTAAAAGTTTTTTTTGAAAGCCAAAGAAGTAAATTAGCGGAAGAACTAGCAGTTGAAAGGTTGCTAAATCTTATAGATATATGTGGTACTTACAGTAAGGGATTGATAATAGATGTTGATTACAAAATAAATCTTAATAAAAACAAAAATCATTCTGAAAAAGAAGTAATATTACAAGGTGTAGAAAATCTTATAAATAAAGATATTAAACCTAGATTTTGGGGTATAAGAAATACTGGAGACAAAACTTTTGATCAAACTATGATTGCTTTGATGAATTTAGAAAATGAAGATTCAAATAAATGTATTTTAGAATATCCACATAATGAGAATAAACCAAATCTTCACTCAGAATCTGAAATAAAGAATTATGTACTAAATTCTGATATATTCCTAAATAATCTAATTGCTTGGAGCACAAAGCAATCTGAAGATTCAGAAACAATTCTCAACATTAATAATGAAATAGAAAAGTTTGAAAATACAATCTACGAAACAAATCTAACTAAGATAATTCAATAAGTTATGTTCAAAAAAGAAAATCTTGATGATTTATCAGTAACTCAACTTTCTGACCTTGCTGAGAAAGTATGGCAAGATATTTCAGATCTATATGATCAAGAAGACTCAGAAGAAAATGATGAAAAAATTCAAGAAATGACAAACTATTTCAATGACATTAAAAGAATTATAAGAGATTTACATTCTGATGAATCATATCCTAGAGGTGGATAATTAGTCTTCTAGTATTGTCCAAAATTCTATCCAATTTGAAGGACCATCGCTAGTATCTAATAATGGTCTATATTTAGCGCCAAGTTCATATACTTCTTTTGGAATTTCATTACCTTCTCTTGAAGGATTATCAAATATTTCAGCCGTCCATTCAAGATATACTCGATGGGGGTCGCCTGGAGTAGTTCCATTATTATAATAAACTCTTGTTTCACTTCTTTGGCCTAAGGAGGTGTAGAGATTTGCTTGATCTTTTACAAGCTTTGCCACATTTGCTGCCTCATAAGGTTTTGTCTTATAAGTTCTTCTTATCAAGTACATAGTTGTCCTTTAACATATATTCATTCATAAACAGTATAGTAAAATTTTTCTGCTCATATAGTATTAAATTAATAGTTAATATTATTATTAAAAAATTTAAGTTTAATTCTTTTTGGATTTACCATGACTGATCAAATAATTTTGGGTGTAAAAAAAGAAGAAGATCCTTCAGAAGACAGAGTTTCTATTGTACCTAGGGACTTAAAATCTTTGTCCAGTCTTGGACTCAAAATAGTAGTTGAAAAAGATGCTGGAATTAAAGCTGGTTATTCAAATGAAAATTATGAAAAATCAGGTGCAAGTGTTGTTGATTCATTACCTAATAACACAAGTATTGTAACTTCATTGAATGCATTTTATGATCATACTTCTAATCATATTGAAAATAGTATAATAATTAGTCTCACAGATATAAGAACAAATAGTGAAATAAAAAAAATTTGTGAAAATAAAAAACTATCTTTATTTGCAATGGAATTTGTTCCTAGAATTGCAAGAGCTCAAAAACTAGACGCACTATCTTCTCAAGCTTCCATAGCAGGATATAGAGCAGGGCTAATCGTAGCGACTTCATTAAAGAAATATCTTCCTTTGATGATGACAGCAGCAGGTACAATCCCGCCATCCTCAATATTAGTACTAGGAGCAGGAGTTGCTGGTCTTCAAGCAATAGCTACCACTAAAAGACTTGGGGCTGATGTAACAGGATACGATATTAGACTAGCTGCAGGAGAACAAATAGAATCCTTAGGAGCAAAATTTATCTCAGATGAAGTTCCTCCTGATTCAGAAACTTCTGGTGGATATGCTAAAGAACAATCTAAAGACAGTCAGAAAAACCAATTAGAATTTCTCAAGGAATATATATTAAAATCTGATGCTGTTATAACTACAGCAGCTATACCTGGTAGAAAAGCCCCTATCTTAATAGAAAAATCTACAGTAGAAGAAATGAAACAAGGTAGTGTTATCGTAGATCTTGCCGCAACTACTGGAGGAAATTGTGAATCAACAAAACTAGGAGAAGAAGTAGAAATTAAGGGAACAAAAGTAATTGGACCTAAAAATTTATCATCTGATATGGCATTTGATGCATCAATAGTTTATTCAAAAAATCTTTTAGGTTTACTGGAGATAATTATTAAAGAAAATAAAATTAATCTAAATTTTGATGATGAAATCATTGATACGATGATGGTTTATCAAGATGGTAAAAGCAGAATAGAGGAATAAATTGGAATTAGTATCACTTATTATAATATTTGTTTTAGCACTTTTTATAGGGTACGAAATAATTACTAAAGTTCCTCCGACTTTGCATACTCCTTTAATGTCAGGTTCTAATGCAATTTCAGGTGTGGTAATAGTGGGAGCTATAATCATCGCTTCAAACACTCACAGTGTATTAGCCATCGTATTTTCAGTAATAGGTATTGTATTGGCAACAATAAATGTAGTTGGAGGATTTTTAGTTACTGATAGAATGCTTGCAATGTTTAAGAAGAGTAAGAAATAACTGGAGACTTAATTGATAGATATATCATCAAACATTGAAAATATACTTTACCTTTTATCCGCTGCTCTATTTATACTTGGGATAAAGAGGCTAGC
>Ga0208261_1000039_pt1 | contig 48694 bp, 44 predicted proteins | sample Knorr_S7_td_DCM__FD_185595 | JGI IMG/M metagenome (GOLD analysis project Ga0208261, IMG submission 185595) | Marine microbial communities from Southern Atlantic Ocean transect - Knorr_S7_td_DCM_ad_131m_LV_B (SPAdes) (version 3) | ecosystem: Environmental > Aquatic > Marine > Oceanic | place...
TTTGAACAATTTGCAAAAATATCAGTTAAAAACCACCATCATTCAACAATGAATCCTAAGGCCATGTATAGGATAGAAACGCCTTTAGAAGAAGTAATGAATGCTGAAATGATTTCATATCCAAATTCAAAACTAATGTGCTCTGTAAATGTAGATGGCTCAGCAGCTGCGGTATTGGTGTCAGAGAAAAAGGCCAAAGAACTAGGCATGGAAAGAGCTGTTAGAGTAAAAGCCTCAGTTATTACTAGTGACCCTTACCAAGAAAGAGACTTAGTGATGCCAGATGTAAACACTTGTACTAGAAAAGCTGCTAAAGAAGCTTATGAAATGGCAGGTATAGGTCCAGAAGATCTAGATTTAGTAGAACTACATGACTGTTTTGCTACAGCCGAGATGCTTCATTATGAAAACCTAGGTTTATGTGAAGATGGTCAAGCAGGAAGAATGATAGACGAAGGAGAAGTAGCACTAGGAGGTAAAATTCCAGTAAATGTTTCTGGTGGCCTTCTATCTAAAGGACATCCTTTAGGAGCTACAGGTATAGCAAACATCTATGAAGTCTGCACTCACTTAAGAGGTGAAGCAGGAGAAAGGCAAGTTGAAGATGCCAAGATAGGTCTTACTCATGTGATTGGTTTAGGAAGTGCATGCGGTATACACATCTTGGAAAAAATTTAAGACCTTACTATTTAAATGCTTGTTGGTGTTGTAAGTGACACCCACAATAACCTTCAGAATGTAAGAAGGTTAGTGGAATTATTTAATCAAGAAGGTGTTGAATTAGTTATCCATACTGGAGACATTAGCCAGCCAAAGACTATAGATTGTTTATCAGATCTAGACTGTAAAGTAATAGGAGTATTCGGAAATAATGACATTGATGAATTAGGTCTTAAGGAATCTATTCAAAAAAATGGATTTTCTTTTCAAAACCCTCCTCTCTTGCAGGTAATAGAAAGGAAAAAAATAGCTGTATTTCATGAACCTGACTTTATCGAGGAATTCTTAGAAAATAACAAAGATATAGATTTAGTTCTTCATGGACATACTCATCGTTATTTCAATGAAAAGATTAAAGGTGTAACAGTTTTTAATCCTGGTGAGTGTGCAGGAATGATGAAAGGGAAAAATGCTATTGGCATAGTAGAATTTCCTTCCTTAAATATCAAAAGAATTTTCTTTTAACTACTCCAGCTAAGATAATAAATAAAAAAGTTATAGGTAGGCTTAGTGCTAATGGTCGTAAAGGCCTTAGTGAAAAATTTAACTCTAAGATAAGATCATAAAAGAAAACTGATATTGCAGGCGCCAATGAAGATGAAGAAATATCTATAGTCGCAGGCGTGAGCAAAATAACAGACAACAATAAATATAATTCAATTCTCCTTTTTTTAAAGTTCTTTACAAGAAGATAGTTTAAAAATAGTGAGGCTAGAATATAGATTATCCAGAACAAAACTAACTTCCTAATTAAGTTTGTATAAGTTTATTAAATTATCTAAAGGCTTCATTAATAGCTTCTTTCTCCATAAAGTAAGAGTATTTAGTGCAGACTTAAGATCACTTGACAATATTTCTAAGAGAAATAATTTTTGTAACTTTTTTGAAAAAAATAAAGTCTTATTAATATTATTTTCCTCAGAGAGTTCTTCTACTAAATAATTAAAATCATATAAGAAATCTTTTTGATTCTGTTTTGTTAAGTTTTGTCTACTATTCTTTTTGTCTTCATTAATATGATTGTGAGAGGCTATAGTAAGTATTTCCTCCTTAAACCAGTCTAGCTTCTCTTCTTCTCTTAATTTCTCTTCTAAGTCTATAAATAGATGAGAAAGGAATTCAACATCTGAAGCAGCATATCTTAGTTGTGAGTCAGAAAGAGGTCTCCTTAACCAATTTGATCGTGTTTCATCTTTATCTACCTTTACATCTATTTTTTCTATAACTAGATCTTGGTAACCAATTGAATAGGAACCTCCTAAAAAAGCATTTGCTAATTGTGTATCAAATACATTTACTAAATTTCTTCCTGTCCAGGAATTAATTGCCTCATAATCCTCTTTACAAGAATGTAAGATTTTTATGACTTCGTTAGAAAAAAGAAAATCACAAATATCCTCTATATATTCTATTTGCAGGCAATCAATAAGGTAAATCTCTTCACCATCATTAACCTGAATTAAGGATAGTTTCATATTATCTTTAGTCGTTCTCCTGAACTCTGTATCTACCCCTACATAAGGTCTACAAACTAATTCTTGATTCAAGAATTCTAGATCTTCAACTTTTTCTATTAGGTTAAAAATCAATTCTCAAAAGTCCTTTCGTTTAGAAATAAAAAATAGAAAAACCAGATTGTTAAAAATCCATAGAACATAATATAGTCAGGTGTTTGAGAAAAATGCCCATATAGACATAAGGCTGTAGCTAGCATGCTCATGCTTGAAATTATTAAAATAACAACTGCCTTTGAAACTCCACTATCATATAGTATGAAATGAAAATGCCTTCTATCATTCTTATATATAGGTTTACCAGCTTTCAGTCTTGATATAAAAGTTGTCAATGCATCAATTAAAGGTAATAAAACTAAATAAAGTGCGCAAACAGGACTGAATAGAGCTTGTTCTCCTTGGGTTAAAACTACTAACTGAAGAGAAGCTATAAATCCTATAGTCAATGCACCACTATCACCTAAGAACATCTTAACTCTCTCACCAAATAAACCAGTAGAGAAAAAGAAATATATAGCGAAAACAATTGAAGGTATAAATGTAAGTGAATAGGCAGAAGTGCTTAGTGCAATAAAACTCAAACAGGTCCAAGCCCAAAAGGCTACCGAACCTACTATCCCATCAAAACCATCAAACATATTTGTGGCGTTTGTGATCCCAACTACCATAAAAATTGTTATAGGTATTCCGAGCTCTCCTAAATATATATTTCCAAAACCAAGCAAATCTCCTAAGTCCCTAACATAAATATCTGTTGTCAAAATAAATCCCCAGCAAGAAATAATTTGAATAATTAATCTAATCAGTGGTGGTCTTGGTTTTATATCATCAATTAAACCTATAAGAAAAACTGGTAAAGCAAAGAAGGCAGCTAAAATGAGAGTTGGAGGTCTAGAAGAATCCGTTGCTTCTAGATAGTCAGCTAAAAAAACACAAGCCCCTAAGGCCATTAGAATACAAAAACCTCCAGATAAAGGGATTGATCCAGAATGTTGCTTTCTTTCGCCATCTGGAATATCTACTAAACCTAATCTTTTAAAAAGCAATGGGCCTATAGTAAAAATTATAAGACAGATTGTAATAACCAATAGATAGAGCATTTATTTATATACCTAGAAACTAGATTTCCATTTTACCAGATAGGTATATAGTGAAAATATTGAAATGAAACTAGACATCCACAATATAGATATAGTCAATAAATAAAAATCCCTACCAAAAATAGGCAAAAGGAATAACATGGAAATAGCAAAAAGCTGAAGAGTAGTTTTACTCTTTCCTATAAAAGAAACTTCTATTTTTTTTCCTTCACTCTTTTCAACTATATATTGCCTTATAGAAGAAATAATAAGCTCTCTAGAAATGATTATTAATGATGGAACAAAAATATAAGCGTCTTGATAAAGATAAATTAACCAAATTAGTGAAAGAGAGACTAAGATTTTATCTGCAAGTAAATCTAATAAAGCCCCTATATTACTTTCCGTTTTTGTTTTTCTAGCTATATATCCATCTAACCAATCTGTTAAGGCTGCAAGAACAAAAAGAGAAAAGACAATTAGATGTTGACCGTGTAAAAAGATAATAGGAATTATCATTAATGCTCTAGTTAAGGAAAGATAAGAAGCAAAAGTCATAACTGATGAAAATGATTATAAATTAAACTTGAAGTTAATTTACCTATACCTGGAACATTAGCTATATCCTCTGGGCTTGCTCTTTTGATTTGGTCCACTCCTCCAAAGTATCTTAATAGAATAGATTTCCTTTTTTTCCCTATACCAGGGACCAGATCAAGATGTGATTTTGAAATCATTTTTTTAAACTTTTTTCTATGTCTCACAATGGCAAATCTATGTGTTTCATCTCTTATCTCTTGAATAAGTAACTTTGAGAGATCATCATTATTTAAATCTATAGGTTCAAAGCCAGGTAAATGAATTAAGTCATAATCAGCTTTCCTCCTAACTCCTTTTGATATGGAAATAACTTTAAGTTCTTTTATTCCCAATTCATTAAGTTTTGCTTTAGCAGCAGTTAAATGAGTCAGCCCTCCATCAATAATTAATAGATCAGGCAATCTCTTTTTCTTGATTAAAGAATTTCCATATCTCCTTTCAATTACTTCTTGGATTGAAGCAATATCATTACCTGAATTTTCATTACTGATGTTATAAGACCTGCATTGATTAGATACCCTTCCCGAAGGGTTATAGGTTACGACACCTCCTACAGGATTTTGACTTTGGTGATGACTCACATCTATAGAATCAATCAAGTAAAGATTAGACTTAATCTTTAATAACTCTTTTAAGGATTTAAACTTTTTTACTAAGTCTTTTTTACTTTTAGTTGCTCTCTTCAAAGAAAACTCTGTATTTCTTTTAGAAATCTCTAGCAAGCCTGCGTCTTTCTTAGAAATCTTAGATAAAATTTTGATTTTTTTGCCATGTAGATCAGATATTGACCTAATTAATAAATTTTTATTCGAAATTTTCTCTAAAGTTAAGATATCAGCTATATCCGATTTTTTATTTAGATAATGACCCTGAATGAAAGTTGTAATTAAATCTTCACTGAATTGATTTCTATAAACAATAAAATTCTTATGTCCTACTATCCATCCTCCTCTGACTTGTGTTAATCCTATCCTAATATCATCTGCATTCTTACAAATAGTTATAGCGTCTCTTTCTTTAGAAAATCCAGCTATACTTTGACTCCTTTGAACCTCTCTGAGTGATGAAATTCTGTCTCGATACATAGCTGCTCTTTCATACGATTTCTTCTCTGAATTCCTATCCATTTCATCATAAAATTTATCTATTAATATTTCTGCTCCTCCATTCAATAATTTTTTTGCATCTTCTACTTCCTTTAAATACTCATCTCTATCTACTTCTCCTACACAAGGGGCAGAACATTTATTTATTTGGTATTGCATACAGGGTCTTGATCTATTTTTAAAAGTTGATTCATTACAATCCCTTAATTTGAAAGTTTTCTGGATTAAGTCAAGCGTATCTTTAACTGAATGAGAATTAGGAAAAGGTCCAAAATATATATCTTCTTTTGTTTTCTTTCCTAAAAAAGATCTAGCTGAAGGATACTCCTTGCTAGATTCAATTTTTATCCAAGGATAGCCTTTGTCATCTTTGAATTGAACATTATATTTAGGCCTTTCTTCTTTAATCCTTATTTGCTCAAACAATAATGCTTCATGTTCTGTCTTAGTTATAACTAAATCAATATAATTTGATTCTCTTATTATGTTTTTAACCTTTTCATTCTTAGAGCTTGATTGAGAAAAATAAGAACTTACTCTTTTCTTTATATCTTTTGCTTTACCTATATATATTGAGTTATATCTTTTGTCTTGGAATTTATAAACACCCGGTTTGGATGGAAGATTATCTATAAAACCTTTAATCAAATTTTTTTTTGGAATCTTCAACATAACTAGAAATTATAAAAGGGAGTTTAAAGCTTAATAAGTTAGAAGAGAATCTTAATTTTAAGTCTATATTAGTCCGTTAATTATAGAATCTAGAGATTTCAAGGGGTTTGGACTTCTTGTAATAGGTCTACCTATAACTAAAAAATCAGATCCATTCATTATGGCTTCTCTAGGAGAAGAAATTCTATTCTGATCATCTTCTGAGTCATTTAATAATCTGATCCCCGGAGTTACTGCTATGAAATTTCTTCCACAAATTTCCTTTATTTTCTTCACTTCCTTTGGAGAGCAAACAATACCATCTAAGCCTGATTCTTTAGCTAATTTAGCTAAAGAAAGAGCATGATCTTCAATCCTATTCATCCCTATATTTTCTGCTTCTTCTTTTCCAATACTAGTTAGAACTGTTACTCCAATTAAGATAGGTTTCATGTCTTGGTTAAGAGCTTCAACTGCAGACATCATCATCTGCCTACCACCTGAAGTATGAATATTTAACATCCAAACTCCTAAATTACTTGCCTCCCTTACTGCTGAAGCAACTGTATTAGGTATATCATGAAACTTCAGATCTAAGAATATATCGAATCCTATTTTCTTAAGATCTTCAATTATCTTTGGGCCTGAAGAGGTAAATAACTCGCTTCCTACCTTTATCTTGCAAAGATTAGGGTCTAATCTTTTAGCTAGCTCTATGGCCTCTTTTTTTTCTAGGTCTAAAGCAACAATTATCTTAGACACTACAATTACTCTTTGTCCTTCTTTTCAAAGAAAAAGAATAATTCTAGTATCAAAGTTAAGAAGGCACCTATTAGAAAAAAAACTAACAAAGAAACGCCAAGGCTCGGAGACATCTCAAAAAAGAACAAATCTAGAGCAATTACTTGTTTGTTAAGGGTAATTAGTAAAAAGCAAAATAATAAAACTACAGAAGCAATTAGTAGCAGGAATAGAAGTCTAAAACTCATACTTAATTTTTAAGTACAGTTTATCATAAGCCTATTATTTTACCTTCAACTTAAGTGATTTAGAGGCTCTAAAATAAGGATGATACTTTTTCATTACGACCACTGAAGAACCTGAACTTGGGTCTCTTCCAATTCTCTTATTTCTTTTTCTAACAGAAAATGTACCAAAACCGCGAACTTCTACTCGTCGTCTCTTTTCTAATGAACTAGATATTATTTCGAGAATCTCGTTAACACCTAAATCAATATCACTTTTATTTAATGAATCAATGTTCTGAAAAACATTAGATATTAAGTCTGATTTATTCATCTTCAGGGTCATCTAATTTGGCTTTAATCATATCTCCAATATTAGATTTTGAAGAATCTTCAATTTCTTTATTTATTCTATCTTGCTCTTGCAAGGCTTCCCTTTGTTCAGCTTTTTCTAAGGCCCTTAATGACAGGATTATTTCTCGATCTTTTTTACCTAAATTTGCTATCACGACATCTATTTCAAGTCCCTCTTCTAAATTAGAATCAGAATTAGAATTTTGGAAATCTTTTTGAGGTAAATAACCTTCAACACCATCAGCCAGTTCCATATAAATTCTTTCATCGTCAAATCTTGACACTTTTGCAGAGATTTTTGATCCTTTTTTATTTTGAGTACAAAACTCAGAGTAAGCATCACTTTGCAATTGTTTCATTCCAAGAGAAATACGCTCCCTTTCTGAATCAATAGACAAGATTATGGCATCTACTTCCTTTCCTTTTTCTAAAGACCTAATTGCTTCCTCATCTTCATCCCAGGAAACATCAGAAAGATGCACAAGTCCATCTATTCCACCTTCTAATTCTATAAATACTCCAAAATCAGTAATTGACTTAATTAAACCTTTAATTTTTTCGCCTTCATTATGTTTGTGTTCGAAAACCTGCCAAGGATTCTCAGATAACTGCTTCAAGCCCAAAGAAATTCTTCTTTTTTCTTCATCTACTTCTAAGATCATTACTTCAAGTGAATCTCCAAGTTGGACAACTTTAGATGGATGGATATTTTTATTTGTCCAATCTATTTCTGATACATGCACTAATCCTTCAACGCCCTTCTCTATCTCTGCAAAAAAACCATAATCTGTAAGATTTGTTACTTTAGCTAACACGGAGGTATTAATAGGAAATTTAGCTTCAATTCCAACCCAAGGATCATCCATTAATTGTTTTATTCCTAGAGAAACCTTTTTTTCTTCTTTATCAAATTTAATTACTTTTACTTCAATTTTTTGACCTATATTAATTGCTTCAGAAGGGTGATTAATTCTACTCCAGGACATGTCTGTTATATGAAGAAGTCCATCTACTCCGCCCAGATCAACAAAAGCTCCATAATCTGTTAAATTCTTAACTGTGCCTTGTGTGACTTGGCCTTCCTGTAATGTAGATAAAAGTTTCTCTCTTTCTTCTGAATTGACCTCTTCTAATACAGCCTTTCTAGATAGCACTATATTATTTTTTTCTTTGTCTAATTTAATAACTTTGAATTCTTCATATTTACCTAATAAATGATCAAATTCTTTTGTTGGAATAGATTCTGCTAAAGAGCCTGGAAGAAAAGCTTTTATTCCTTGTATATCTACAGTTAAACCGCCCTTAACCTGACCTGTAATTAAACCTTTTAGTACTTTTTCTGAAGCTAAACAATTTTCTATTCTTTTCCAAACCTCTTGTTTTATAGCCTTTTCTCTAGAAACTCTAGTATTACCATGGCCATCTTCTATAGCTTCTAATGTTAATTGGACTTCATCACCTATACTTACCGAAAGCTCACCTGAATCATCAAAAAATTCACTGATAGGAACAGAAGCTTCTGATTTAAGCCCTACATGCACTACAACATAAGTTTCCAATATATCCATAACGATGCCAGTAACTAAAGAGCCTGGCTTCATATTTAGTGTACTCAGACTTTCATCTAATATTTGTTCAAAATTTACTGTCATATTTCTATTTAAAAAATGGCAAAGCCTTAATTTTTTTTACTACTCCTTTCGGTTTAATATCAGTAGTATCTAATTCAACCGAATCATCTGCCGCCACCAACGGTGAATGCTCTCTTTCTCGGTCTTTACGATCTCTATCTTCTAACTCCTCTAAAAGGACGCGCATGTTAACCTTCATGCCTTGTCTTTTCAACTGCTGTTGTCTTCTTTTAGCTCTTTCTTCTAAAGAAGCTGTCAAGAAAATTTTTAATTCCGCTTCAGGAAATATAACTGTACCCATATCTCTTCCATCAGCAATAAGTCCTGGAAGTTTTGCAAATTCTCTCTGACAAGGCCTTATAAAATCTCTGATAATTGGATCTGCAGCTAAAATAGAGGTTTGTTTTGCTATTTCTTCATTTCTTACTTTATTTGTAATATCTTCATTCTTAAAGATAACCCTAACTGGCTCTGCTAAGCTACCAGGATCAAACTGAACTTTAAAATCTTTTTGAATTTTTTCCTTAATTTCTGAAAATTGAGCCAAAGAAATATTTTCATTATGAAGAAAAAAGGCTAATGTTCTATAAAGAGCTCCACTATCTAGAATATTCCAATTAAGATCTAAAGCTAGCATCTGAGCTATTGTTCCTTTTCCAGCACCACTTGGTCCATCTATTGTTATTACGGGTACTGAGTATGTCTTCATTGTTCTTGTATTTTTATACCGATATCGCGACAAATATCCACAAAATTAGGAAAAGAGGTTCCTACATTATCACAATCTAGAACTCTAGCTTCTCCATTAGCTCTTAATGAGGCAATGGAACTGGCCATGGCTATCCTATGGTCACCTAAGGAATTAATTTCTGAAGCCATAAATTCACCATCATCTCCTAGTCCATGAATTATCATTCCATCTTGATTTAATTCGTGTTTGACCCCTAAAGCTTCTAAAGCATTAGCCATTGCTTGCAATCTATCACTTTCTTTAGATCTTAATTCTTCTGCCCCCTTAACTATAGTAGTGCCTTCGGCTAAAGATGCTGCTATGAAAAAAGCTGGCATTTCATCGATCATATTAGCAACTAATTTTGTATTAAGGGTTATACCTTTTAACTTAGAGGCCTTTATTAATAAGTCTGCAGTGGGTTCTGTGCCTGTCTGAATATTTAGTAAATCTATTTTTGCTCCCATATGTCTAATAGCATGTAAAAAACCAATCCTAGTTTCGTTTATCCCTACATCTTTGATTAATAAATGAGATTTAGGGGCTATTAATGCAGCCAAAATAAAAAATGATGCTGAAGAAAAGTCACCAGGGATGTTTATATCACTAGAATCTATCTTTTCAGCTTTACAAACTCTGATTGATCGCAAATTCTTAGTTTTATTTACTTCAATAGGAATTCCAAATTCTTTAAAGATTGTTTCAGTATGATTTCTTGTGATTTTATCTTCTTTAATTTCTGTATATCCATCTGCATATAAACCTGCTAATAACAATGCAGATTTAACTTGTGCGCTTGCTACCCTAAGAGGGAAGGTAATCCCATTTAAAGATTGAGTTGGTTTGATATTCAAAGGAAGCATTCCATTGTTAGAAGAAATGTTAGCTCCCATCAAAGATAAGGGTTCAACAATTCTAGACATTGGTCTTTGACTTAACGAAGAATCTCCAATGAGTTTAGTAGAAAAATTTTGAGCTATAAGTATGCCCGAACATAACCTTATACCTGTGCCTGAATTTCCAAAGTCTAAAGCTTTCATTGGTTCATTAAGACCATTAATCCCTACTCCTTTTACTATTAGATCATTACCCTCTTTTATGAAATTAATTCCCATATGTTCAAAAACTTCTTTAGTAGCTAGGCAGTCTTCCCCCTCTAATACTCCTGTGAGCTTAGATTGACCATCTGCTATGGAAGCAAGCATTATGGCTCTATGTGTTATAGATTTATCACCAGGGACTCTTATTTCACCTTCAATTGATTCAACCGGCTTAACTAAATAGTCCATCTAGGAATCTTCCATGATTAAATTGTCTCTAGCTGATTTGATTCCTCTAAGGAAATCTTCAATTTCATTCTCGTTTTCTTTTGATATGGAATCCTTAAGAAAATTTAAACTAGAAATAAAATCATCTATGGCTGATAAAATTTCTTCTTTATTAGAAATAGATACGTCTTTCCACATTCTAGGGTCACTGGATGAAGTTCTAGTGTAGTCTTCCAAACTACCTCCTGAAAATTTAAAAGCGTTGTCTCCCAACTTATGAATTAAAGAGTGCATTAAAGAGTATGAGATAATATGTGGAAGGTGACTTGTTCTGGCAAAAATCATATCATGCAATTTTGGTTCTATATTGTGTACTTTTGAACCTAAGGCTTTCCAAAAGTCCTTTACTATTGAAATATCTTTATTGGAGTTTTCTTTAAAAGTAGATATCAAAGTCAATTTATCTTTAAAAAGTTTCTTAGAACTATTCTTAATTCCACTCTTTTCTGAACCAGCAATTGGGTGACCTATTATGAATTTTTTCTTTAAATCTGAATTGGTATCTAGAAATTCAATTAGTTTTGTTTTAGCACTAAAGGTATCTGTATATATAGTTTCCTTAGGTAGAAAATCAAAACTTTTAATGCTCTCTAAAGCGCTTTCGAAAGATAATGAAGGAACACAAAAAATTATAAGACATTTACCTTTTGGGTTAATAACTTTGTCTTCATTTTTTATGAGTCCTTTATCAAAGGCATATTTTATGACCTCATTATCTTGATCTATTCCATATACATTGCCCTGAAAATTAGAACCTTTAATGCCCTTTAGTATAGACCCCCCAATAAGACCCATTCCTACCAAGGTTATTGTGTCGATGTTTTCAATATTACTCATTTATTAGCTTCCGAAGGGCATTAATGAACTTAAGGTTTTCTTCTTCGGTGCCAATTGTGACTCTAAGATGATTTGTCATTCCATATACTCTCATAGACCTTACAATGATGCCTTCTTTTAGGAATAACTGAAATAATTGGTCTGCATCTCCCTTACAATCAAAGCAAATAAAATTAGCTAGAGAAGGAATGTATTCAAATCCTAGGGCATCAAACTCTTTATATAGTATTTGTTTTTCTCTTGAATTTAATTCTAGAGATTTAAGGAGATGATTCTGATCGCTTAAGGCAGTTTCAGCTGCAACCTGTGCCAAAGAATTAACATTAAAAGGCTGTCTTATTCTATTTAGATAATCAGCCATCTCTAAAGAAGAATAAGAAAAGCCTACTCTTAAACCAGCAAGCCCGTAGGCCTTTGAAAAAGTCCTAGAGATAAGAAGATTTGGATATTTCTCTATATCTTGAAATGTTACATCTTCTTGTTCATAAGATGAATAATCATAGTAAGCTTGATCTAGAAATACCAAGGTATTTTCTGGAACTCTTGAAGTAAAGTCTAATAATTCTTCTTTGGGTAAAAAGGTTCCAGTGGGATTATTAGGGTTGGCTATAAAGATTATTTTGGTATTCGATTTAATTGAAGAAAGCATTTTATCTAAATCATGTGACCAATTAGTTGCTGGAGATACTATTCCTTCAGCTCCAAGTCCTTGAATGACTAAAGGATATATAGCGAAAGCATACTGTGAGAAGACAGCACTATCAGAGCTCGAAAGAAAACATCTAGAAACGAACTCGATAATGTCATTAGATCCATTTCCTATAGTTAATCTATCTTCTTGAAGATTAAATTTTTCTGAAAGAGCTCGTTTTAAGTTGAATGAATTTCCATCTGGATAACGATGAAGGTCCTCTAAGTAATCTTGTATTTTTTTTAATGCCAAAGGGCTAGGTCCTATAGGATTTTCATTACTTGCTATCTTTACTATATCTTCTAAGCCTAATTCTCTCTCAAGGTCCTCTATAGGCTTTCCTGGTTCATAAGGAGAAAGTTCAGTTATTCCAGAATTTAGCAGTTCTTTTAAGTTCATGCTCATAGAGTTTAGATTGCTTTTGGATAAGAGCCCAAGACCTTCAGATCTAAGTCTAAATTTTTAAGTTCATCAAATAAAGATTGAACCTTCTCATCATCTCTATGACCTTCAAAATCAAAGAAAAAGAAATAATTCCAATTATCTTTTTTTAGTGGCCTATAAGTAATATGGGTCAAGTTTATTTTCTTTTCATGGAAAGGCTTAAGTGCATTAAATAAAGCACCAGGCTCATTCTTTGTTGTAATGAATATAGATGTCTTATCAGAACCTGAAGATTCAACGTCATTTTTAGAAACAGTTATAAACCTAGTGGTGTTATTCTTTGAATCTTGAATTTTTTCTGCAATGAGTTTTAAGTTATATTTTTCAATTGCTGTACTGCCAGCTATCGCTATTACTGAATCAGATTCAGATGAATTAATAGCAGCTTGAGCATTGCTTGATACCGCTACTCTTTCTATATTAGGACAATAGTCATCTAACCATTTTTTACACTGTGAAAGAGTTTGTTCATGAGCATGAATTTCCAGACCTGTTTTCGGTAAAGCTAAGTCTTTTGCTAAAAGGTTATGTTGTATAGACATTTCTACCTCTCCACAAATCTTTAAATCAGAAGCATATAAGCAATCAAGAGTTATGTTGATAGGCCCTTCAGTTGAGTTCTCAATAGGAACAATTGCATAATTTGAATTTCCTTTAGAGACGTCTGATATAGCTTCTTCAATTGTAACTGTTGAGCTCTTTGTTACCGAACTCCCAAAAACTTCTTTTACAGCTTCTTCAGAAAAAGTGCCTTCAGGTCCAAGATAAGAGACTTTTATCTCTTTTTCCAATTGTCTACAGCTCGAAATTATTTCGTTAAAAATAGAAATAATTTGTTTTTCAGCTAGAGGGCCTTCATTTAAAGAAATGAGGTTCCTAATTATCTTAGCTTCTCTTTCTGGTTTGTATATGTCATTACTTTTTTTGAGGTTAGCTGTTTCTTTAGCTAAAAGAGACCTCTGATTAACCAATTTGAGAATAGAGCTATCAATAGCATCTATCTGGGATCTGATCTTTTCTAGTTCATCTTTGTTACTCAATTTATTACCCTGCTTCTTTTTCAAATAAGGACATGAATTCAATAAGTGAATCTATCGCCTCTTCTGGTAGAGCATTATAAATACTTGCTCTCATACCCCCAACAGATCTATGACCCTTTAATGCTAAAAGACCTGCCTCTTTAGATTCTTGAAGGAACTTGTCATTTAACTCTTCTTTTTTAAGTAAAAAGGGAACATTCATAATGGACCTAGAATCCTTTTGAATATTATTTGAATAAAAATCTGAGTTATCTATAAAATCATAAAGTTTATTAGCTTTTCTAATATTAATCTTACTTATCTCACTAATTCCTCCAAGGGATTTTAGCCATTTGAAAACTTTCCCAGCTACATACCAAGGAAAAGTGGGGGGCGTATTAAACATTGATTTTCCTTCATTTATAACTTGATAATCTAGCATTGATGGAGTCCCATCCATTGCGTGGCCTATTAGATCTTTGTTCAAAATTACAAAACCTAATCCGGAAGGGCCAATATTCTTTTGTGCTCCACCATAAATAAGACCAAATTTGGAGACATCAAGGTTCTCTGAAAGAATACTAGAGGAAAAGTCGGCAACTAGAGGTATCGTCGTATCCTCAAATGATCTGATAGCAATGCCTCCGATTGTCTCGTTAGGAGTTATATGAATGTAATTTGCTGTTTCATCTATTTGCCAACTTTCTTGAGAAGGAAAATATGAATAATCTTTATCTTTTGAAGAGGCAGCTATACTAACTTCACAAAATTTCAATGCTTCGGTGATTGATTTTGAGGCCCAATAACCAGAATCTACATACTGAACATTACCTTTTCTTGATAGATTTAAAGGAATCATGGCATTTTGTAAAGAAGCGCCACCATGGGTAAATAAAACTGCATAATCTTTTGGTATAGATAATAAGTCTCTAAAATCAGACTCTGCTTGTTCGGCTATTTCCATAAACTCGGGACTGCGATGGCTAATCTCCATTACAGAAATACCCATCCCATTCCAATCTAGAAGTTCTTCCTGGACTTCCAATAAAACTTCTGTGGGCATAGCGGCAGGACCAGCCCCAAAATTATATTTTCTATCAGTCATTGTTTAATCGATAAATTCTTCCCTAATAGGCGCTATATTGATTAGGTTTTCATCGTCTTTCAATCTTATGACCGTAACTCCTTGAGTATTTCTTCCAATGACATTAATTTCTGAAACCTTTGTTCTAACCAACATTCCTTTGTTTGTAATTAGCATAAGCTCATCTTCATCTGTAACTTGAGATGCCCCTATTAACTGCCCATTTCTTTCAGATGTTTGCATTGCAATAACACCTTTTGCTCCTCTTCTAGTTTTTCTGAAGTCATCTACGGAGGATCTTTTTCCATAACCATTTTCACTAACTGTAAGGATTGAAGCTCTTTCCTCAGGGATAATTAGAGAAATTACTGATTGATCTTTATCTAACCTTATGCCTCTAACTCCCTGCGCCGTCCTTCCCATGGACCTTACTTCAGATTCAGAAAAATGTGCTGCTTTTCCTGCGTCAGATACTAGCATTATGAATTTAGTTCCATCCGTAACTTTTGTTCCTACTAATTCATCTCCTTCAATTATAGTGATAGCTTTCTTTCCTCCTTTTCTTTGATTCTCAAATTCTTTTAGAGGTGTCTTTTTAACTGTGCCAAACTTAGTGGCCATCAATACGTAGTGATCTTCTTCGTAACTTTCTACTGGAACCATGCTAGTAATCCTTTCTCCTTCATTAAGTTGAATAAGGTTAATCAATGGTCTCCCTTTAGCTGTTCTTCCTGCAGTTGGAATTTCAAATACTTTCAACCAATAAACTTGTCCTAAATTTGAGAAGCAAAGCATAGTTGTATGGGAGTTTGCTACCATAAGTTGTTCTACAAAGTCTTCATCCTTCACCGAAGCTGCAGTCTTACCAGTACCTCCTCTCTTTTGTGCTCTATATTCATCCAATGGTTGCGTTTTTGCATAACCTTCATGAGAAATAGTAACTACCCTATCTTCAGGTGTTATTAGATCTTCTACGCTTAGATCAGATACTGAATCTTGTATGTCAGTTCTTCGTTCATCCTTATATTGATCTTGAATCTCCTTAAGCTCCTCACAAACCACTTCGATAAGCCTTTCCTGATTAGAAAGAATTTCCATCAAGGAATCAATTAGATCAATTATTTCTTCATATTCTTTAATTAATCTATCTTGTTCTAATCCAGTCAGTCTTTGTAGTCTCATATCCAAAATCGCTTGTGCTTGGATCTCAGATAACTGATAGCTTCTTGAAGAAAGGCCAAATTCATTACCTAAATCTTCGGGTTTACAAGCATTAGGTCCAGCTCTTTTCAACATATCTATAACCTTTCCTGCCTTCCATTTTTTTGCCAGTAGTTTTGATCTTGCTTCAGCTCCATCTTTGGATTTTTTAATTAACTCGATCATTTGATCAATATTTGAAAGTGCAACTGTAAGGCCTTCTAAGATATGACCCCTATCTTTTGCTTTATTCAGTTCAAATATTGTTCTTTTAGAGACAACTTCCTTTCTAAAGTTAAAAAAGATCTCAAGAATTTCTTTTAATGAAAGTAATTTTGGTTCAGTTCCAACTAAAGCAACATTATTTATTCCAAAGACTGATTGCATTTGAGTTTGTTTATAAAGATTATTTAAAACAACATCAGCTATAGAGCCAGAGGTTAAGTCCATAACAATCCTTACAGGATTATCTTTGTCAGATTCATCTCGAATCTCTCTGATGCCTTCTATTTTTTTATCTCTCATCAAAATAGCAATGTTCTCTACTAACTTTGCCTTATTTACCATATAGGGCACTTCAGTAACTATAATCTGAGTTTTTCCTTCATCTTCTCCTACTATATCTACTTTAGCTCTTATCTTTACTTTCCCTTTGCCTGTCTCATAGGCACTCACAATACCTGACCTTCCATTTATTATTCCGCCTGTTGGAAAGTCAGGTCCTGGAATATGTCTAATGAGTTCTTCTGTAGTAATCTCTGGGTTATCTATGAAAGCTAAGCAAGCAGATATAGTTTCATTTAGATTATGTGGGGCCATATTAGTTGCCATACCCACTGCTATTCCAGAAGACCCATTTATCAATAAGTTTGGGATCCTTGTTGGTAAAACATCAGGCATGGTTTCTTGACCATCATAATTCTCTACAAAAAGCACAGTTTCCTTATCTAAGTCTGCTAACATCTCATGAGCTATTCTTGTCATTCTAGCCTCTGTATATCTAGCTGCTGCTGGTGGATCTCCATCCATCGAACCAAAATTTCCTTGGCCGTCTACTAATGAGTATCTCAAGCTCCACCATTGAGCCATCCTCACTATGGTTTCATATGCTGCTGCATCTCCATGAGGATGATACTTACCTGTAACTTCTCCTACTATCCTCATTGATTTCTTCGGAGGTTTATTCCAATCCATATTTTGATCATGCATAGCATAAAGAATTCTTCTATGAACAGGTTTGAGTCCATCTCTAGCGTCAGGAAGAGCTCTCCCAACTATTACATGCATCGCGTAATTTAAGTAAGATTCTCTTAATTCTTCCTCAATATTTATTGGGATTATCTCTTTAGCTTCAATTTCACCCATAAGTTTTTATTTACTCCATATGAAAAAAGGTCTCATTCTGCTGAGACCCTTATGATATAAGCATTTTTTAGTAATAAATGTTGCTTCAAATTAAGGTAAATTTTACCATAAAATGAGGTTTTTAAGGGCTTAAATTTGCTATTAATCCTTAAATTCTGAAACTAAATTAGAGACTGAGTCTTTGGCATCTCCGAAAAGCATTCTTGAGTTAGATTTAAAGAAAAGAGGGTTTTGTATTCCTGCAAAACCAGATGCCATAGATCTTTTAAGTACAAAGACTGTTTTTGCTCTATCTACTTCAATTATAGGCATGCCATATATAGGACTTCCCTCGTTTTCTTTAGCATCAGGATTTACTACATCATTAGCACCTATAACCATACAAACATCAACTGTTTCCATTGTAGGATTCACATCTTCTGGTTCGACCAAAACATCATAAGAGACATTAGCTTCAGCTAACAGAACATTCATATGACCTGGCATTCTTCCAGCAACTGGATGTATTGCATACTGAACTTCTGTACCATTCTTTTCTAATAATTCTCCTAATTCTCTTACTGAATGTTGTGCTTGAGCAACAGCCATTCCATAGCCTGGAACTATTAGTACAGATGAAGCTGCTTCAAGAATCAGGAATGCATCTTGTATATTTATTGGCTTAACCTCGCCTTGGTCTTCTGATTTAGATGAAGAACTTTCAGTAACTGCACCAAACCCGCTGAATAATACATTTGCTAAGGATCTATTCATTGCCTTACACATTATATTAGTCAGAATTAGTCCACTTGCTCCGACAAGAGCCCCAGAAACGATCAATACATTATTAAGAATTACAAATCCTGCTGCACAAGCAGCAAGACCAGAAAAACTATTCAGAAGAGCTATGACCACGGGCATATCTGCTCCACCTATTGGGATCACAAATAGAATTCCTAATATGAAAGCTAAAGAGCAAATTAAAATTAATAGCTCAACGTTGCTTAGATTAGATAATCCAAGAGCTATCATTTCTATTCCTACTATTAGAAGGGAAAGTAGAAGTAAAGTATTAACTATTTGCTGACCTTTATAGAGGTAAGGTTTGCCAGAAATTGTTTCAGATAGTTTTCCATAGGCTATTAAACTTCCAGTGAAGGTCACCCCTCCTATCAAAATAGTTAAATAAATTGCAAAAGAAAGAAAGGAACTCATATCAGATTCTGAAATGAACTCAGATGAACCAACTAAGAGACTAGCAATTCCACCAAATCCATTAAATAAAGCAACCATCTCTGGCATTGATGTCATTTTGACTAAAGTTGCTGCAAAATAGCCTATTAAGGACCCAATCAATATACCTATAGCTACGTACTGAAAACTAATTATATTCTGGTCTAATAAAGTAATAATTACAGCTAGTAACATTCCAGAGGCTGAAGTTAAATTTCCTCTTCTTGCCGTTTCAGGGGAACCTAACATCTTTAAGCCAAATATAAACATAATCGAAGCGAAGATGTATGCTAAGTTAACTAGCAAGTTTAAATTAAGGTCCTGAATTATTTCTATATTCATTTTTTCTTAAACATTGAAAGCATTCTGTTTGTTACTAGATATCCTCCAACTACATTTATAGAAGCAAATATGACTGCCGCCGTACCTAATATTACTGACCACTCTCCTGATGACCCTGAAGCTAAAATAGCTCCTACTAGTGTTATACCAGAAATTGCATTAGCTCCTGACATTAAAGGGGTATGTAAGGTTGAAGGAACTTTAGATATTAATTCAACTCCCAAAAATATAGATAGAACTAAAACAAAAAAAAGTAAAACTATTTGTGATTCCATAATTATTCTCTTATTTAAGTAATTTGTTTGTTATTTTTCCTTGGTGAGTAACTGTACAACCAGATAGGATGTCTTCTTCAATATCAAAGTTAAATTCTTTTTTTTCCTTATCCCAGTATTCCTCGATCAAGTTAAATAGATTATTTCCATACACCAAAGATGCATCTGTTGCCATTTCTCCTGGAAGATTTGATAAACCTACAATTGTTACTCCATTTAAGTTTACAACTTCTCCAGAAACAGATCCTTCAACGTTACCTCCTGTAGAAACAGCCATATCTACGATAACAGTGCCAGGTTGCATTGCTGATACCATCTCAGCAGTTACTATTCTTGGTGCAGGTCTTCCAAAGACTTGAGCTGTTGTTATAACTACATCTGATTGCGAACACACCTTTTTCATTCCTTGTTGTTGCAACTGTATTTGTTCATCCGTAAGTTCTTTTGCATAGCCCTGATCAGTTTCTCCTGTTTCACCAATATCAATCTTAATAAACTTAGCACCCAAAGATCTTACTTGTTCTTCCACTATGGGTCTTGTATCAAAAGCCTCTACTCTTGCACCCAATCTTTTTGCAGTAGCTATTGCTTGAAGACCAGCTACTCCAACACCTATAACAAAAACTTTTGAAGGAGAAATAGTGCCTGCTGCCGTCATCATCATAGGAAAAGATTTAGTTAGATGTTTAGATGCTTCAATTACAGCGGCATAACCGCCTAAATTTGCTTGAGAACTTAAAGCATCCATTTTTTGGGCTCTAGTTATTCTTGGCACTAGCTCCATACTAATGGCTGTTGTTCTAGACGATACAAAAGCATCAACTAAATTCTTTTCATTAAAAGGATCTAAAAAACTAATATGAATACCTCCATCTTTTAAAATGTGAATTTCATCTTCTGGAGGTTTATTTATTCTACAAACTATATCTGATACTGATAATCCTTCTGATCGGTCTTTAATTATTTTTGCACCAGAATCTTCAAAATCTTTATCTAGAATATAAAGAGAATTTCCAAATCCTGACTCTATAGAAACGTCTATTCCTAGATCTGCTAATCTTTGTATTGTAGAAGGCAGGGCTGCAACCCTTCTCTCTTTACTAGTTTCTTTTGGGAAAAAGATTCTCAATTATTTACTCTAATTTTTTAGGTTGGGATTACTCGTAATTTACCACATTATGTATTATGGTGCTGAAACTTTCGAGAAGTTAACTATGAAAAATATAGATCAAGAAGAAGTTAATAAATTTGATGAAATAGCTGAGAAGTGGTGGGATCTTGAAGGGGAATTTAAACCGCTGCATCAAATAAACCCTTTAAGAGTTGGTTTCATTAACGATAGGACAGATCTTAAAGGAGCAAAAGTCCTAGATATAGGATGTGGAGGAGGTATTCTTTCTGAGTCTTTATCTAATTTAGGTGCTGAGGTTATTGGCATAGATGCATCTGAAAAAACAATTGGCGTAGCTAAGGCAAGATCAAATAAAGTTGGAAGCAATATTACTTTTCTACAAATGACTCTAGAAGATTATATAAATAGCGAAAATACCCAAAAATTTGACGTCATAACTTGTCTTGAATTGTTAGAACATGTACCTGAACCTTCTCAACTAGTTAAAGGTTGTAAATCATTACTGAATAAAGAAGGGAAAATTTTCTTTTCTACTATAAATAGAAATCCAAAATCCTACTTATTCGCTATATTAGGAGCTGAATATATATTAAATCTATTACCAAGAGGAACTCATGAATTTGATAAGTTTATTAAACCTTCAGAGCTCTCGAGATGGTTAAGAGATTCAGGCCTTAATCAGGAAGAAATAATTGGATTAAGTTACAACCCATTAACAAACCACTATTGGCTAGGAGAAGATGTTCAAGTTAATTATATGGTTTATGCCTCTAATGAATAAAAACGTAAATATACTAATTGCATTTGATTTAGATGGGACTTTAATTGACTCTGCTAGAGATTTCCATAACTGCTTAAATCTTTTAACAAAAAAGCATAACGAAGAAGAAATAGAGTATAGAGAAGTAAGAGAAAGAGTTTCAGAAGGTTCTTTTAGTCTTATAAAACACGCCTTTAAAGGGGCTAGCGAAAAAAGAACAAACCTTCTGAGAGAAGAGCTTCTTGATCTTTATGAAGAAAATTGTTTACTTAAAACCATTAAGTTTGAAGGAACAGATAACTTGATCCAATATCTTGAATCAGAAAAAATAAAGTGGTGCATAGTTACCAATAAACCTAGAAGATTTGCAGAAAGAATAGTTAAATATTTCTTTCCTTCCCTGGATCATAAAAAAATGCTCTTCTGTCCAGATGAGTTTACTGAGCCTAAGCCTAGCCCTAGGGGACTAAATTTAGCGTGTAAAAATTCAAATTCAGATCCAAGTTCTTCTTTCTTTGTTGGTGATCATGCAATAGATATAGAGGCAGGAAGAAAAGCCGGCATGAAAACAATAGCGGTAGATTATGGATATAGAAAAATTGATGACCTTATAGAAAATTGGAATGCAAACTTTACTGTAAGTGATTTGTCTGAAATCAAAGATCTAATTCTCAAATGAAAAAATTAGATCCTAAAAACTATTCCCCAAAAAATAATTGTCTAAAAAATAAAATAATTTTAATAACAGGAGCTTCTAATGGAATTGGTAAGCAAGCTGCGATTACTTTTGCTTCACATGGATCAGAGACAATTTTGATAGGGAAAGATCAAGGTAAATTAGAAAAAACCTATCATGAAATAAAAGAATTAGGTTACTTAGAACCGATGATACATGTCATGGATCATGCTACTAGTTCTGAAAGTGACTATATTGAAATAATCTCAGCTATAGAGCTTGAGTTTGGAAAGCTTGATGGGCTTTTGTGTAATGCAGGCATTCTTGGCTCCAAAAAATCACTGTCACAATATGATTACAAAACATGGAAAGATGTTTTAAAAGTAAATCTTGATAGCACTTTCCTGCTAACTAAAAGTGCCCTGCCTATCCTAAAAAAACAAGAAAATGCTTCTATCATTCTAACTACTTCAGGGGTTGGAAGAAGAGGAAGAGCTTTTTGGGGAGCTTATTCTGTATCTAAATTTGGAGTTGAAAGCTTAACTCAAATATTACATGAAGAGATGGAAAAGATAAGTAAAGTAAGAGTTAATTCAATTAACCCTGGGGCTACAAAAACTGATATGAGAAAAGAAGCCTATCCTGCAGAGGACCCAAATGGTCTACTACCTCCTTCAGAAATAATGAATGCTTATCTATATTTGATGAGTGATGACAGTATTGGGTTTTCAGGTAACTCTATTGATGCTCAATAGATTTAATTTCCTTTTCTTTCAATTCTCTAAATTCTCCTCTCTTGAGACTTGATGGTAAAAAAAGACCTCCAAATCTTACTCTTTTTAACCTTGAAACTTCAAACCCCTGACTTTCCCACAACCTCCTTACTTCTCTATTCTTACCCCCAATGATAACCATAGCAAACCATTGGTTTGTATTTCCTTTTCTTCCTGGCTGTATATCGGTAAATCTAGCTATTCCATCTTCTAGCTGAACTCCATTGATCATATCTTCTAAATTCTTTTCTTTAACATCGCCTCTTATTCTTGCTACATACTCTCGTTCTATCTCAGAACTTGGATGCATTAATTGATTAGCAAAATCACCTTTATTGGTAAATAAAATAAGACCAGAAGTATTTATATCTAACCTACCTACAGAGAACCAATTACCTCCATTTATCTTTGGCAGAGAATCAAATATAGTTTTTCTACTTTCTGGATCGCTTTTAGAAGAAATTTCTCCTAAATCTTTGTTATACATCAAAACTCTTAGCTTCGAGTTTTGATTAGAGAGATCAACTATTTTTCCATCTATCCTAACTAAATCATTATGATCAATCTTTTGTCCTAAATGAGATATCTCATTATTTACAGTTAGCCTACCTTCTTTAATCAAGGACTCTGCTTGTCTTCTAGAACAAATTCCAGAAGAAGATAACATTTTCTGTATCCTCTGCTTCATGACAAAAAGATTATTGAGTTAGGTTTTATTGTGAATCTTGTCTACTACCTTCTTCTCTTTCCGGCTCTTCAAGAGGTAGTTCATAATCCAAAGACTTAAGATCTGGTAGTTCAGGTAGTTCAGGAAGCTCTCTTATATGTTGTAAACTAAAATAATCTAAGAATTCTTTGGTTGTAGCATATACTGATGGCCTTCCAGGTACATCTCTTTGTCCTACTATCTTTATCCAGCCCCTATCCATTAATCCTCGCATTAACTGAGTTCCAACACTTACGCCCCTTATTTCTTCTATTTCTCCCCTAGTTATAGGTTGTTTATATGCTATTAGAGCTAATGTTTCTAGAGTTGCTTTGGATAGTCTTTGAGGTCTTTCTTCCCAGAGTTTTGAAACATAAGAAGAATGTATCTGCTTTACTTGCATTCTATATCCACTTGAGACTTTCTTTAATTCAACTCCGCGAGTTTCACAATCAACTTCTATTTTCTTTAAGCTTTCTCTTATTTCATCTTTAGAAGGAGATTTTTCTTTATCAAAAGCAGCTAGAATTTCATTAATCGATAGAGGTCTTGAAGCTGAAAGCAATAAGGCTTCTAATATTTGTTCTAATTTCATTTCCATTTAGTGTACCTCACTTATCCCTTTGATGTGTATTGGTCCAAATTCTTCAGTTTGAACAATTTCTATCAAAGAATCCTTAATTAATTCCAAAATTGCTAAAAAGGTTACCACTACACCTAACCTTCCTTCTTCAGGGTTGAACAAGGAGATAAAATCTATGAAGGACTCATTTCTCATTCTTTCTAAGATCTGCGTCATTCTTTCTCTGGTTGATAATTGTTCAAAGTTGATTAAATGGATTTTTGAATTCTCAACTCTTCTCAATACTTCTGCTAAAGCTAAAGAGAGCTCTTCAAGAGGGACATCTATATAGGAAGTTTTTAATTCAAATTCAGGAAGCTTTGCTCCAGCTAGAAAAAAGTCTCTATTTTGTCTTGGCATTTCATTTATCTTGGAAGCTGCTTCTTTAAATCTCTCATATTCTTGCAATCTCCTAACTAATTCTGCTCTTGGATCATCTTCATCTGATTGCTCCTTAGGTCTCGGTAGAAGCATTCTAGATTTTAGTTCAGCTAAATAAGCTGCCATAACCAAGTAATCTCCTGCCAACTCAATCTGAAATGCTTTCATTAATTCAATATAAGAAATATATTGCTCTGTAATTTTAAAGACATCTATATCTAAAACATCTAAGTTTTGTTTTCTTATTAAATAAAGCAAGAAATCTAGAGGTCCTGAAAAGGTATCAAGAAGGATCTTCAGAGAGTTTGGAGGGACGTATAGATCATCAGGCATAGATGTAACATCTTTGCCTTGAACAGTTGCAAGAATAATCTCTTCTTGCTGAGGTAAACCTGTTTTTATATCAACCATATACCCAATAAGAACTATTGGAACGACATTATAGCCCTAATTCACAAAATTAATGAATTTAGGGGTTCATTGAGAGAATTTATTTGTTATAGGGTAACGCCTGTCTTTACCAAACCCTCTATTAGTGATCCTGACTCCTGGAGGGCCTTGTCTTCTTTTATACTCATTTCTATCAATTAATTTAATTATTTTCTCAACCTCTTCTTCATTCATCCCTTTTTTTGAAATTTCATTAATACTCATATCTTTTTCTACATATTTTTCAATAATCTCATCTAGAACCTCATAATCAGGCAAGGAATCTGAATCTTTTTGATTAGGCGCCAGTTCAGCTGATGGAGGACGGTCTATTATCCTTTGTGGAATAGTTTCTTTAATAGAATTTATGTAGTTTGCTAATTGATAGACTAGAGTTTTCGGAACATCTTTTAAGACTGCAAACCCTCCTGCGGTATCTCCATAAAGTGTTGAATAGCCGACTGCTGTCTCACTCTTATTTCCTGTTGTAAGAACTAAGGAGCCTATTTTATTGGATATAGCCATTAGAATTACCCCTCTGATCCGAGACTGAAGATTTTCTTTTGTTTTATCTAAAGGATCTACTGTGCTTTGTAAGTCTAAAGTTTCATTAAATGAGTCAAATATTTCATGAATTCTTATCTCTTTATGCTCTATCCCTAAATTTAGAGCTAAACTATTAGCATCTTCTTGGCTAATGTCTGCTGTAAATTTAAATGGCATCATAAATGTCTTAACTCTCTCTGGGCCTAAAGCTTTTGTTGCAATTACAGCCGTTAAAGCAGAATCAATTCCTCCCGAAGAACCTATTATTGCTCCATTAAAGTTATTCTTCTCAATATAATCTTTAGTGCCTAATACCAAAGCATTAAGTAGACTTTCTTTCTCATCATCAATAGTCGGTTTTTTGGTTTCTAATAATTCCAGGTCTCCCTCATCATTCAAGGTGAAGTCAAAACAAGCAAGCTGGGTTTTAAATCCATTTAATAAAGTCCAATTATTCTCTTCTGGAGTTACTGCCATCGAATTACCATCAAAAACTAGCTCATCTTGTCCTCCCACTTGGTTAACATAGACAATACTTAAATGATTTTCTTTACAGTGGTTATACAATATTTCCCTTCTCTCTTTTATCTTATTCAAATGAAAAGGAGAGGCATTTAAATTTAGGATTAATTTAGCTCCTTCTTCTTTTGCTTGCTTAACTGCTCTTTTATGCCATATGTCTTCGCAAATAGTTATAGATACCTTGATACCCTTGATAGAAAAAGTACAAGGATCGGTTCCTGCAGAAAAGTATCTTTTTTCATCGAAGACCTTATAGTTAGGTAATTCCTGTTTCCTGTACTCATGAATAACTTTTCCTCCATGCAACATTCCAGCGCAATTATAAGTATTGCCATCCAATATCATTGGATATCCAATAACTATTGGTACTTGAGGATACTTAGTAGCTAGTGATTTAAGAGATTCATCTATCTTTTTATAAAGATCTCTCCTAAGAAGTAGATCTTCTGGAGGATACCCAGTTAAAAACATTTCTGAAAATAAGATAATATCTGGATAACTTTTTGAAAGCAGTCTATCAATTGACTTACTTGCTAATTCAAGATTTCCAGCTACATCTCCAACTATTGGGTTTTCTTGAACTACTCCTACCGAAAGATCTATTTTTTTATTTTTCAACGCTGAAATACCCTTTAATTCTTAATTTTTTGAGAATTCTAGCATCCAAAGCTTTAAACTATTAGTTTTATAGGTAAAATGCTGGGCCCTTTTTAGAAAAATGCAATATACAACTGATAATATAAGAATAGCTGGAATGCAGGAATTAATGCCTGCAAATAGGCTTATTGAAGAACTTCCCATCACTGAAGAAGCTTCAAAAGTTGTCTTTGAATCAAGGCAAGAGATTTCTGATATTTTATCAAAGAAAGATGACAGACTTGTTGTAGTAGTTGGACCTTGCTCTATACACGATCCTGATGCAGGCATAGATTATGCAGAAAAGCTAAAGGGTGAAATTGATAAATATAAGAATGAACTAAAAATTGTAATGCGAGTATATTTTGAAAAACCTAGAACAACTATAGGTTGGAAGGGTTTAATAAATGATCCAGATTTAGATAATTCTTTTAATATTAATAAAGGCCTTAATATAGCTAGGAAACTTTTATTACAAATTAATGAGATGGGGGTATGTGCCGCAACTGAATTCTTAGATGTTATTACCCCTCAATACATAGCGGATCTTGTTTCCTGGGGCGCAATAGGAGCGAGAACTACTGAGAGTCAAGTTCATAGAGAATTAGCTTCGGGTTTATCTTGTCCAGTTGGGTTTAAAAATAGCACTAATGGAAGTATACAGGTTGCCATAGATGCAATTGGGTCTGCAAAAAATCCGCATATATTCTTATCTGTAACCAAAGAAGGGAATTCTGCCGTGTTTTCCTCTTCTGGGAATTCTGATTGCCATGTAATTTTAAGAGGAGGTAAGGAACCTAATTACAGTACTGAGTTTATTTCTGAAGCAAGTAATACGTTAAAAAGTTCTAATTTAGAAGAGTCTTTAATGGTAGATATGAGTCATGGCAATAGTCAAAAACAACATAAAAATCAAATAGAAGTTTGTAAAAATGTCTCTTCTCAAATCTCCTCAGGAGAAAATAGGATTGTTGGAGTAATGATTGAAAGTAATATTGAAGAAGGCAATCAATCTATGAAAGACATCAATAATCTGGTCTATGGAAAAAGTATCACTGATGCTTGTTTAAACTTTGAAGATACAAAGTCTTGCTTAGAAAAATTAGCAACTTCAATACAAAAAAGAAGATAGTAAAAGTTCTACTTGTAACTAGCAAACTAATGACTTAATCTCACATTATTGAGATGAAAGACCTAATTCTAAAAATTTCTACGGATTCAGCCAAAACAATTGGATTAAATGAAACTATTTTATTAGAGGCAATTAGGACATTAAATAAAACTGAAATTAGTAAAGAAGATCTCTTCATTGAATTGCAGTTTCTAAGTAAAGATGAAATTAATAAAGCTATAGCTAGCTTAATTTCTAAAGGATTAATCAAGACACAATCATCTTATGATTCATTCTCATTAATTTCCCAAAGAGATTTAAAAGAGCTGCAAAAACAGCGATCCAACAAAAGAATAGAAGGTGCTTGGTATCCTCAAGAAGGTGTGATCCTGCAAGCAGAAGAATATGGAATTCCTCAAACTTTTTTAGAGAGCAAAATAGATGAATTTATTCATCTACATAAGGAAAAACAGGATTCTAGTGAAACATGGGAAATAAAATTTCTTAGATTTTTAATAAAAAAATGGAGAGAGCAAGAAACCATAGATTATAAAAATAAGAAGAAATCCCCAATAACAAAGGAATGGTATCCAGAAATTGGTGCCCTTGAGATACTGTTGAAGGCAGATATCCCAAAGGAATTCGTAGAAAATCAATTGCCTGAGTTTATCCTATATTGGTCTGAAAAAGGTCAATTAACTGATACATGGAATAGTAAATTTATAGCCCATGTTAGAAGGCAGTGGGCAAAAAATAATTCAATTATTGACTCTAATGATACTCCTAAGCCAATAGAGAATGAATGGATGCCAAATGATGATTTTTTCCAAGTTTTAGCTTTAACTGGGATTAGTAAAGAGTTTGCTGAATCTGTAAGAGCTGATTTTATTCTTTACTGGAAAGAATCTGGTCAAGCCCATGTCTCTTGGAATTCTAAATTTCTTCAACATGTAAAATTTTGCTGGCAAAAACAAAATAACTCGCCAATGCAAACTAGCGATCAACTTAATAAGAGAACAGAAGAAAGCTGGAAAATAGAGGAAAGTACTGACCAAGAAGAAGATCCTTTTCTTCATAAAGATGAAATAAAATCTAATTTAGAAAAATTAAGACAAAAACATAAGATTTAAGTTTTCATTGCTAGTATTTTAGTGTTATAGTTATGTATAACACCTAGGATAGTGTGTTTAAGCAATTAAATAAAACTGCGGTATTCACCCCCCCTATCTCTTGCTGCAGTTTTATTTTGCTAAATAAATAAAATATGAAACTAAGACAAACACATAGAACAGCACTTTTTGTTTTTTTACTGCTAATTGCCTGGATGACTTCTGGTTACTTCGCTAACCAGCCTCAAAACATCAAAGACGTTGCGGTACTAGAAACTGTTTCATCCGTAACTATTCTAAATAGTAAAGCTTCAATGCATGCTAAGAAAATCAGAGTAAGTGGATTTACTGAAGCAGACAAATTAGTAAAAGTAAGAGCTGAAGCTAGCGGGAAGGTGATTTCAATTCCAGTAAAACAAGGTCAATTTGTAAAAAAAGATCAGCTTATCTGTCAGCTGTATGCAGCTAGCCGAACTTCGTATCCAAAAGTTCTAGCTCCGTTTGATGGTTACCTGGAAACTTTTGAAGTTGAAGTTGGTGACTACCTGAATACTGGCGGGGTATGTGGAACAATAATTGACCCTGACCCAATGATGCTTGTAGGAGAAGTCGCAGAAAAAGAAATAACTCTAGTAAATGTTGGATCTAAAGCAAAGGCAAAACTAATAACAGGAGATCAAATAGAGGGTACTGTCTCTTTTGTTAGTACGTCTTCTAACCCCTCTTCTAGGACATTTAGAGTTGAGATAAAAGTAGATAATAAAGATAGAAAAATAAGGGATGGAGTTTCTGCTCAAATAGAAATAAGCGGTGCAGAATTATTAGCGCATAGAATATCTCCTTCTATTTTATTGTTAGGAGATACAGGTGAATTGGGAGTAAGAACTGTCGACGAAACTAATCAAGTTGGATTTTCAAGAGTTGAAATATTAGAAGATACAACGGAAGGTATTTGGATATCAGGACTTCCAGAAGTAGCAAAAATTATCACTATAGGTCAAGAGTATGTTTACCAAGGACAAACAGTAAATGTCATAGAGTCGGAACCCCAACCTGAGGCATGAAAAATTTCATTTTAGGTGCAGTACAAAAATCTAGAACGGCACTAAGCATACTGGCTTTACTCTTCATTATGGGAATCTATGCCATGATTACCCTACCAAAAGCTACTGAACCTAGTGTAACTTTCCCTGGTGTCGGAGTCTCTGTGGTATACGAAGGAGTATCACCTCAAGATTCTGAAAGGCTTCTAGCTAAACCATTAGAAGCTGCACTAAGACCAATAGAGGGCGTAGATTTTATAAGAAGTACCTCAACAACTGGATATACCTTTATTCAAGTTATATTTGATCAAGAATGGGATATGGAAAAGGCCCTTTATGATGTCAGGGTCAAAGTAGATGAAACAAGAAATGAACTACCAGAAGATGCCAGAGAACCAAGTGTTATTGAATTTACTTCAAGTGATGAGCCTATTCTAGGAATAAGTTTAATTAGTAATACGACTTCTGAAAGAGTATTACGAAAACTAGCAGAGGATTTAAGAGATGATATAGAAACAATACCTAATGTATTAGAGGTTGATCTTAATGGTGTTCCTGAGGAGTTATTAGAAGCAGTAGTTCAAAAGAGTGACTTAGAATACTACAACATCTCTATGGGAGATTTGTATCAGGCTATATCTAATAGCAATACCATTATTCCTGCAGGGGCTCAAGATACTGGCAAGGGAAGATTCTCAATCAACATACCTAGCGTCTTTGCGTCTATAGAAGACATTAATAATATACCCGTAAAAGTATCAGGATCAGCAGTTGTAACCTTAACTGATGTAGCTGAAATTAGAAGAACTTATAAAGATAGGGATGGCTATACAAAAATTAATGGAAAACCTGCTGTTTCGATGGAAATAATCAAGAGGCAAGGCACCAACATTATCGACACTATAAAAGATATTAAAGAGTTGGTAGCTGAACAGCAGAAAAACTTTCCTTTGGGAGTGGAGGTAGTATATTCAAGAGATAACTCAGATTGGGCGCTTGATATGATTGCAGAAACTCAAGGTAATGTCTTAACAGCGGTTGTTATTGTAATGATAGTAGTTCTTGCTGCCCTAGGCTTTAGAACATCTATGTTGGTTGGAATGGCAATTCCTTTTTCATATCTCTTCTCTCTCTTAATAATGATGGCTACAGGTGGAGAATTTAACCTTATGGTTATGTTTGGTATGCTAATTGCAATGGGAATGACTATAGATGGTTCTATAGTTGTGACTGAATATGCTGATCGTAAACTAGCTGAAGGCATGCCAAGATCTCAAGCTTATGCTACTGCTGCAAGTAGAATGTTTTTACCTGTTCTTACTTCAACCATTACAACTTTAATAGCTTTCCTTCCTCTGATGTTCTGGGGAGGCATGGGTGAGTTTATAAGAGAAATGCCAATGACTGTTTTTTATGTCTTAACTGGCTCACTTCTTTACTCTCTAATTTTTGCTCCTATCCTAGGGTCTCTTTTTGGTGGCTTAGCCAAAGGATCAGAGGAACAAATTGAAAACGTTAGAAGGCTAGAAAGTGACAATCCTCTTTCATTACCCGCTTTCACTGGATGGTATGCAAAGAAAATTAATAATTTCCTAGATCACCCGTTTCAGATTATTTTTATTATTGTCAGTACAATTTATTTCGTTACTGCAGTTTTATGGCCTAATCATGGTAAAGGTTTAGTTTATTTTCCAGATGTACCGCCTCAATTTACTAATGTAAATATTTCAGCTAGAGGTAACTTTTCAGTTGATGAAGTTTATGAGTTAACTAATAAAGTTGAAAAAGAAATACTAGGAGTTGAAGAAGTTGAAACCTATTATTTCAGGACAGGTACAGGAAGAAGAGATTTAGATAACCCAGACTTGATATCTAAGATTTCTCTTGATTATTTTGATAAAGATGAAAGGCTCTCAGGTAAAGATGGTTATGAAATAACATCTGATATTGAAGCTCTAACTAAAGATCATTCAGGCATAATAGTAAGAGTTCAAGAACAGCAACAAGGTCCTCCAATCGGAAAAGATCTAAATTTCTCAATACTTAGTGAAAACCCTATAGCATTAAGAAAAGCTACTGAGAACGTAACAAAATATATAAATGAAGAACTTAATGGATTCAAAAATGTTCAGAATACTCTTCCAAAAAGAGGGATTGAGTGGAAATTAGATATAGATAAAACGAGAGCAGCACAATTTGGAGCAGGTATAAATGATGTTGGTGCAGCTGTGCAAATGGTAACTAACGGAATCAAGGTAGGAGAATATAGACCTTTAGACTCAGAAAGAGAAATAGACATTAGAGTCAGATTTCCTCAGTCTGAAAGAACAATAGATCAACTTGATAGATTAACAGTCAATACTTTTAGAGGTCAGGTCCCTGTTAGTAGTTTTGTAGATTCTAAACCTGTGCCCGAAACTACCACAATTACTAGAAAAGATGGGAAACGTGCTTATCAAATAACAGGTGAGAAAGTTCCAGGAAGTGTAACTTCTGAAGAAATGAATAAATTGTATGCCTGGATAGAGAATCAAAATTTTAGTTCAGCTATAAGCTTTGATTTTGACGGCTTTGCAAAATATAACGCAGAAGCACTTAATTATCTTGTAAGTGCTTTCATTCTAACTCTATTCCTTATGGGTATAGTAATGGTTACTCAATTTAATAGTTTTTATCAAGCTTCAGTTATTATGTCAGCGATAATACTCTCTTTTGGAGGAGTGTTCTTAAGTTTAATTATCTTTGGAAGGCCTATCAGTACAATGCAAACAGGTATTGCCTTCATAGCATTATCTGGAATCGTTGTGAATAATAATATAGTTCTTATAGATACCTTTAATGTTCTCAAAAAAAACAACCCTAATTCTTCCTCTAAAGAATTAGCTCTTCGAACAGCAGTATTAAGACTAAGGCCTGTTTTTCTAACTTCATTTACTACAATATGTGGACTTCTACCAATTGCATTAGGATTCAGTCTAGACCTAATAGCGAGAACTGTTCAAGCTGGATCTTTTATTTCAAGTTATTGGGAACAGATGGCTGGAGCTTTAGTTGTTGGATTAGCTGTTGGAACAATACTAACCTTAGTAGTTACCCCTTGCGCATTGGTTTTACCTGAAATATTTAACAATTTTAGAAAGCGTTTTTTTAAATCACGAAAAACTCAAATCTCCACTTAAAATTTATCTTGTCTTTAAGTTCTCAACTATTTAGAGTTGATAGAACTCTGTGGGAGAAAAATGTATGAAATATAAAAAATATTTACTTATTTGTTTATCTGTATTCTTGTTTTCTTGCTCAAATGAATTTGATATTAACGAAGAAAGAATAATAAAGGCAGATCAAGAACCTCAAAACTGGTTAGCTCACGCTAGAACATATGATGAGCAAAGATTTAGTCCTCTAAATTCAATAAATGATGAAAATGTTGAAGAGTTAGGGATAGCTTGGTACTTTGATACAGATACAAATAGAGGTCACGAGGCTTCTCCCATTGTATTAGACGGAGTAATGTTCACAACATCTGCTTGGAGTGTTGTGTATGCGCTCAATGCCGTGACTGGAGAACTAATTTGGAAATTTGATCCAATGGTTCCAAAAGAATGGGGATATAACGCTTGCTGTGATGTAGTTAATAGAGGTGTTTCAGTTTGGGAAGGTAAAGTTTTTTTAGGAACAATAGACGGAAGGTTGATTTCATTAGATGCTAAAGATGGAAGTGTTATTTGGGAAGAAATTACAATAGATAAAAGTAGGCCATATACAATAACAGGTGCTCCAAGGATTATTAAAGATAAAGTAATCATTGGAAATGGAGGGGCTGAGCTCGGAGTAAGAGGATATATCACAGCCTATGATGTAAATACTGGTAAACAGGAATGGAGATTTTATACAGTCCCTGGTAATCCTGAAGATGGATTTGAGAGTCCGATTATGGAAGAAATTTCTAAATCATGGAAGGGAGGAGAATGGTGGAAAGTTGGTGGTGGAGGAACAGTTTGGGATTCAATGGCTTATGATCCTGAACTTGATCTGCTTTACATCGGTGTTGGAAATGGATCTCCGTGGGTTAGGTACATAAGGAGTCCAGGTGGTGGAGATAACCTCTTCCTTTCTTCAATAGTAGCCTTAAAGCCTGATACAGGTGAATATGTTTGGCATTATCAAACTACCCCAGGTGATAGTTGGGATTACACTGCAACGCAACATATGATCTTGGCAGAATTAGACATAAATAATGAGAATAGAAAGGTTATTATGCAAGCCCCAAAGAATGGTTTCTTTTATGTTCTAGATAGAGAGACAGGAGAATTATTATCAGCAGAAAATTATGTTCCTACAAATTGGGCTACTCATGTAGATATGCAAACTGGTAGGCCTGTAGAGAATCAAGAAACAAATTATAGAGATAAAGTAGTAGAAAAAGTAAAACCTGGCCCCCTAGGAGGTCATAATTGGCAACCCATGTCCTATAGTCCAGATACAAATTTAGTTTACATTCCTGCTCAAGAAATGTATTTCAACTATGGCGTGGATAGAGAATTTAAATACGATCGAAATACATGGAATACTGGTATTGATATAGCAGCTACGGTACCACCCTCAGATTTAGAAGAGTTAAATCAACTCTTACTAGATATTAAGGGACATTTAAGTGCCTGGGATCCTGTAAAACAAAAAGAAGTTTGGAGAGCACAGTATGATTGGCCTTGGAATGGAGGAGTTCTATCTACAAATGGAAATTTAGTTTTTCAAGGAACTAGCGAGGGTAATTTAAATGCTTTTAGGGCAGATGATGGAGAATTGCTCTGGACTAAAGATCTTCAAAATGGAATTGGAGCTCCGCCTGTTAGTTTTGAAATAGAAGGAGTTCAATACTTAACAATAATGGTGGGCTATGGAGGTGCCTTCCCTCTCACAGCTGGATTGCCGCCACTGCATACAGGAGGAAATATCAATGGCAGGGTAATTACTCTTAAATTAGGTGGAAAAGAAGAGCTACCTGAACCTAAATCTTATGCCGGTATGCCTGTCCCTCCTAAAGCGACAGAAGATAAAGCTTCGATTGCAAGAGGTGAATATGAGTATCATCAACATTGTCAATTCTGTCATGGCGCTGGTGCTGTTGGAGGAGGTCCGGTACCTGACTTACAACAAATGTCCGAAGAAACTCATAAAATCTTCCTAGGTATAGTTTTGGGTGGCTCTCATCAAGACCAAGGAATGGTATCTTTTAAAAATATGCTTACTATGGAAGAGGCACAAGACATACATAACTATATAATTTCTCAAGCTAATCTAACTTATGAACTAGCCAATGCACAATAACTAAAGGAGTAGTAAATTGATAAGTCATTTTCTTAGATATGGATGTTTTTTTCTTTTTCTATTTTGTCATACTATTCAAAGTGAAGAAGTCTTAATACTAGAAGAAAAGATTATCACTACAGCAGAGTGGAAAGAGATTGGATCATCTCATGATATAGATGAAGAAAGAATAAGAAGAACGAACCCTATACATCCCAGTAATATTTTTAACCAAATTCCTAGTGTTTGGATCAGCAGAGGTTCTGGGCAAGAACACCTAACTGCCATTAGATCTCCTGTTCTTACAGGACCAGGAGCTTGTGGCTCTTTTCTTATCTTAGAAGATGGTATACCTATAAGACCTAGTGGATTTTGTAATGTAAACGGTCTATTTGAAACAAATTTTGAGAATGCAGAGAGATTAGAAGTAATTAAAGGTCCCTCTTCTGCTAGATATGGCTCTAATGCAATGCATGGCGTTATAAATATTGTTAATTTTATTGATTCAGAAGAAAAAAGAGAATTTTCAACCAATTATGGGCCAGATGACTACTTTTCTTTTAAGACAAAAGTTAAAAACGAAGTTCTTCATTTATCAACATCCTTATCAAAATATAGTGGCTTTAGAAACTATTCAGGCCATGATCAACAAAAGCTTTTTCTCAGCAAGAAATTTAAGCTAAAAAATTGGAAGGCAAACTTAAATATAGCGGCAACGAATCTAAATCAAGAAACAGCTGGTTATATTTATGGTCTAGATTCCTATAAAAGCCCTTTGGAAGTAAAGAAAAATACTAACCCTGAAGCCTTTAGAGATGCTCGATCAAGCAGAGGAAGCTTAAGATTGTTTAGATCTATAGAAGATGGTTATCAAAGTCTTTCTCCTTATATTAGAAACAACTCTATGAGATTCCTTCAGCATTACCTTCCCGGAACACCATTAGAAGAAAACTCTCATACAAGTGCTGGCTTAATTGGAGTTCAAGTTAATGAACTTAGTTCTTACAGCCTAACTAGAGGTTTTACTGTAGAGCTTTCACAAGTTGACCTTAAACAGTTTCAAAAAAGTGACCTTATAGATAGCTCTGCATACAACAATGCGGTGAGACCTCAAGGGTTTCATTATAATTATCAAGTAGAAGCAAAATCTTTAGCTATGTTTTTTGGTTTTAACGATTTAGAAATAGATAATAATCTTTATCTTTTTGGTGATCTTAGATTAGAAGCCAATCACTTTGACTATAGTAATAAAATGATATCAGGCAATACGAAGGATGATGGTTCTTCATGTGCTTTCGGCGGGTGTTATTACAATAGACCTGAAGATAGAAAAGATAAGTATTTTGATAAAAGCCTAAGGATTGGTTTTGAAAATAAACTTGAAGATAACTTAACTATCATAAGCCAAATCAGTCTAGGGTTTAGGCCACCACAAATTAATGAACTCTATAGGTTACAAAAGGATCAAGTAATTACAGATATTAATTCAGAAAACTTAATAATGTTAGAGTTAGGAGTTAATAAGAAATTAGAAAATTCTTTATTGGGATTAAATATTTATAGTGGCAAGAAAGATAATTCTATCTTTAGAGACGCAAATAATTTTATCGTTGATGATGGCAAGACTAAACACAAAGGAATTGAACTATCTGTAACCTTCTATATAGATTCAAATAGTTTTATTGAAATAAATAGCAGCCTTCAAGATCATAAATATGACTTTGAAACAGAAACATCAATGAAAGAAAAGATTTTTCGAGGAAATCAAATTGATACAGCGCCTAAAATATTAGCTAATTTACTTTATTCATCACAAATAAGTAGTAAGTTAACTCTAGAAATTCAATTACAGAAAATGGGTAGATATTTTACTGATGCAGCCAATCTTCATGAATATCCTGGTCATACTCTTATTAATACTAACTTCTTCTATAAAAAATCTAAATCGTTAACTTATTACTTAAATATCAAAAATCTATCAGATGAGAAATATGCAGATAGGGCTGACTACAATTTCTATGGTGGGGATAGATATTTTCCTGGTAGAGAACGAGAGATTTATATAGGTTTTAATTTTTCTCATTAGAAATAGATTTCATTTACATAACAAAAATTAGATAATTCATTTTATGACTGAAAAGAAAAAAAATATAAACTTTGAGAAATCTTTAAATGATCTTGAAAAGATAGTTGAGGAGCTTGAATCAGGAGATTTAAGTTTAGAAGAATCCTTAAAGGCTTTTGAAAAAGGAATAAAATTAGCCAGAGATTGCCAAGAAAGGTTATCTAAAGCTGAGCTTCAGGTAGAAAAGTTAATCAAAGAAAATGGGGACATCAGTAGATCAACAGTTGAAGATGCATGACAAAAAAGAGTTTTTCTATTCAAATAAACTAAGAATTGAAAAATTCTTAGATAATTTACTTTCTTTAAAAACTCCCAATAAATTGCAGGAAGCTATAAGGTATTCCGTTCTAGCTGGAGGTAAAAGATTGAGGCCTAGCTTAACTTATATAACTTCTGAACTTGGCTCAAGAGAAACCAAACCAGAAACAGAAGATGTAGTTGCTGCCTCGGTTGAACTTATCCATTGCTATTCTCTTATACATGATGACCTGCCATCAATGGATGACGATTCTTTAAGAAGAGGAAGTCCCACTTGTCATATAGCTTTTGGTGAAGATATAGCTATATTGGCTGGGGATGCACTTCAAACTTTATCTACTGACATCATAGTCCAATGTCCTGATCTTAGTGATTATGAAAAGGTGTATATCCTTAAAGTAATATCGTCTGCTTGTGGTTGGAATGGCATGGTCGAAGGTCAATTAATTGATATCTCAAATGACCTTAGTCTTACGGAAGGAGACCTTGATAAAATGCACCTAAAAAAAACAGGTGAATTAATAAAAGCTTCTTTAGTCTTGGGTTGTATCATTTCAGGAGTTAGTGAAAAGAAGATAAAAATTATAAAAGATTATGGAGAAAAGATAGGTCTAGCTTTCCAAATAATAGATGATCTTATAGACCTAAAAGAAGACTCAAGTATATCTGGTAAAGAAAGTCAGTCTGACCTAAAGAATGGAAGAATAACTTACCCTTCCCTTTTAGGAAGTGATAAATCATTAAAAAAAGCTAAAAAATTAACAGAAGAAGCAAAAGATTTACTAAATACTTTAGAGTTAAATACCAATAAGCTTTCTTTAGTAGCAGATTATGTTGTGGAGAGGACTTTCTAGAATGAAAATATTTGAATCTCTACCTGTAGAAAAGCCTAATTCTCTTTTACTAAATGAAATAAACACTCCCGAAGACCTAAGAAAAATTAAACTCAACGATTTAGATAAAGTATCAGATGAACTTAGAGAATATCTACTCTACAGTGTAGGTAGATCTGGAGGTCACTTTGGGGCTGGTCTTGGAGTTATAGAGTTAACAGTAGCTCTTCACTATGCTTTTGACACTCCAAAAGATAAATTAGTCTGGGACGTTGGACATCAAACATATCCACATAAAATTTTAACTGGAAGAAAGGAAGCTATTCAAACAATTAGGCAATCAAATGGGCTTGCTCCATTTACAACTCCGGAGGAAAGTAAATACGATACTTTTGGAGTTGGTCATTCTAGTACTTCTATAAGTGCTGCCTTGGGAATGGCTTCTGCAAGTAGATTAAATAAAGATCCTAAAGAGGTAGTTGCTGTTATTGGAGATGGAGCAATGACAGCAGGTATGGCTTTTGAAGCTCTTTCCCATGCAGGATCGATAGATGAAAACTTTACTGTTGTATTAAATGACAATCAAATGTCTATATCTAACAATGTAGGAGGACTAAAAAATTATCTTGCAAAAATTTCAGCTAGTAGAGTTTATAACCAAATTAGAGAGGGAGGAAAAACTGTACTTAGATTTGTTCCTAGAGCTGCAAAATGGGTCAGAAAGGCTGAAATCCATGCTAAAGGAATGATAGCACCTGGAACTTTATTTGAAGAATTAGGATTTATATATATTGGACCTATAAATGGCCATGATTCAAAGGGATTAGTTAAAGTTCTAAGAAACTCAAAAAAAATAAAAGGTCCAAAATTAATACATGTGGTGACTCAAAAAGGAAAAGGTTTTCTTCCGGCTGAATTAGATCCTATAGGATATCATGCTATAGATAAGATAAAGCCTTTAGATGCCGAAGAGATGCCTAAGAGAGAAACTTATTCTAAAGTATTTGGAGATTGGCTAAATTTTACTGCTGATATTGATGAAAAATTAGTAGCCATAACTCCTGCAATGTCAGAAGGTTCAGGAATGGTAGAATTTTCAGACCGATACCCAGATAAATTCTTTGATGTAGCAATTGCCGAACAGCATAGTGTGACTTTAGCTGCAGGAATGGCTATTGAAGGATTAAAACCAATAGTAGCAATTTATAGCACCTTCCTACAAAGAGCATATGATCAACTGATTCATGATGTTTCTCTTCAAAATCTTAATGTCATATTTGCTATAGATCGAGCTGGAGCTGTTGGTTCAGATGGCTCAACTCACCAAGGAGCTTTTGATTTATCTTTTTTAAGATGCATTCCAAATATAACAATTATGACTCCTTCTAATAAAGAGAAGTTGTGGAAAATGCTTAATACTGGATTTAATCATGATGGACCTGTAGCTATAAGATACCCTAGAGGAGAAGCTAAAGGAGAGAAATTTGAAAAAAATCAGTCTTGCATAGAATTTGGCAAGAGTGATTTAATAAGAGAATCAAAGAAACAAGAGTTAATTATTTTATCTTTCGGTTCTTGTCTGGAGCTTTCTTTGGAAATTTCAGATGCTATTGAAGCGACAATTATCGATATGAATTTTGTAAAGCCTTTAGATGAAGAGAGAATAGTTCAATGTTCTTCATTTAAATTAATAGTTACCTTGGAAGAAAATTCACTTTTGGGTGGTGCAGGTTCAGCTGTAAAAGAGGTTCTTACATCAAATGGGATCAAAACAGACATACTTTCTTTTGGATTTCCTGATCAATTCCTACCTCATGGTGATCAAGATAACCAAAAAATAATAGCCGGCTTAGATAAAGAACAAATAGTTAAAAAGATTAAGGATAGATTAGGTTAAAAAGTAAATTACTGTAATTATCAAGGCTGTTAAAATTCCAGATAAGACATCATCTAGCATTACAGCCCAGACACCATCTCTTTTATCAATCATTCCTATAAAGCTAGGTTTTACAATATCTAAAAATCTAAAGATTATAAAAGCTGGTACTACCCAAAAAACTATATTTCCACTAAAAAATATAAGTGGAAAACAGGATATCCACATGCCAACAAACTCATCCCAAACAAATCTTTTAGCATCCTTTTCTTCGCCCATTGTCTTTTTATACAAATACAAACCAAAATAAAAAGAAAGAAAAAGGAAGACGATATAAAAGAGTGGATCTTTTAAAATATAAAGAAGTAAAGGGAGTATAAAAAAACAAGCTAAAAGACTCGCAAAAGTACCTGGTGCGTAAGGCATTAATCCCGTATAAAATCCAGTTGCTATAAATTCTAGTAAATAACGGAATAATCTTAACTTCTTACTCATCAAAAATGCTGGTAGCCATCTAAATCTACGAAAACCTCTTCTTTCTTATTAAAAAATCTTACTTCTTTAAAATCTGTTATTTTTCCAATTTCGCTTATTCTTACATTCTCTTCTTCAGATATTTTCTTAAGTTCTGCTTTACACTCAGAGGGTGCTGTAAAACATATTTCATAATCATCTCCTTTGTTAAGCAAAGATAAATCAAATTCTCCTTTAAAAGGATGAGGTACATTTTCTAAATAAACTTCAGCACCTTTTTTGCTTAATTTACATATTTGATTTAAGTCTTGAAATAGTCCATCAGAAATATCAATAGCTGAACTTGCTAAACCATTTAATTTAAGAGCCACTCCTTTTCTTAATGAGGGTCTTATGTAGGAAGAAGTTTCTCCTTCTCCTTTCTCGTAATTTGATAGAGACTGAAAAGATTTACCTATACTTCCTGTAACAAAAATAAGATCTTCATTATTGGCAGTACTCCTTTTAATAATTTCAGAACTAGAACTATACCCTCCTGCCTGCACAGTTATTGATAAAGGTCCTTTTGTTATATCGCCTCCGATTAGAGGTATACAAAATTCTGATGAGATGTCTTCTAAGCCAGATCTAAATTTTCTTAGCCATTCTTTTGAAGTCTGTTCTAGGGTAAGAGATAAAATGAACCAACTTGGTTCTGCTCCGCATGCCAATATATCACTTAAAGATATAGATACAGACCTATAAGCTATATCAGACGGGTCCATGTCATTAAAAAAATGAACACCAACTAGTGCAGTATCAATAGATAAAACACTATATCTATCCTTTAAGTTCTTAATTACAGCTGCGTCGTCACCTACGCCAAGAATAATGTCTCGGTCGGCTAAATAAGCCGACCCGACATCAGAGAAAAACTCCTCTATTAATTGTTTTTCGTTAAGGCTTTTTTCGTCCTTAATCAAAATTAAGCTTACTCAGGTATAGATTCAAATAGGCCTGTGGCACCCATGCCTCCACCAACACACATTGTCACTATTCCATACTTTCCACCTCTTCTTCGCAATTCACGAGTAAGATGGCCAACTTGTCTTGAACCAGTCATACCAAAAGGATGGCCTATGGCGATAGACCCTCCATTTACGTTAAGTTTTTCTGAAGAAAGTCCAAGTTTATCTCTTATATGAACAACTTGAGAAGCAAAAGCCTCATTTAATTCCCAAAGATCAATATCATCAATGGTTAAATTTGCTTTTTCTAAAAGCTTAGGAATAGAAAAAACAGGACCTATTCCCATCTCATCCGGTTCACAGCCAACTACCGTGAAGCCTCGGAAATAAGCTAGTGGCTTAATACCTAATTCATTTGCTTTATCTTCACTCATTACCATAGTTACTGATGCTCCATCAGATAATTGAGATGAATTTCCTGCTGTAACAGATCCATTCTCAGGATCAAAAACAGGATTTAAGCTAGATAAACCTTCAAGTGTAGTTTCAGGTCTATTACAATCATCTCTATCAACAACCGCATCAACTTCTTTTTCAGCTCCTGTTTCTTTATTCTTTAGAATCATTTTTGTTTCCATAGGAACAATTTCATCTGCATATAATCCTTGCTCTTGAGCAGCAGCCGTTCTTTGTTGACTTGAAAGAGCATATTCATCTTGAGACTCTCTAGTTACTCCATACCTTTTTGCAACTGTTTCAGCAGTTATACCCATGGCATGATAAATGCCAGGAACTTCTTCAGCTAATTTCTCATTTACATACATATGCATGTTTCCATGGCCTTGTGTAGTACTGATTGATTCTACTCCTCCGGCTATTATGCAGTCAGAGAATCCACTCTGTACTTGAGTAGCCGCCATAGCTACTGTTTGCAGACCCGAAGAACAATATCTATTTACTGTTGTTCCACCAACTTGAATTGGTAAATCTGATAATACTGCTACATTTCTAGCTATATTGTGGCCTTGAGCTCCTTCAGGAGCACCACATCCAAGAATCATATCATCAACCATAGATCTATCTACTTCTGGATTCCTTTCCATGATTGCATTTACTAAGTGTGCAGTCATATTATCCGCACGAGTGTTATTGAAAGCACCTCTAAATGATTTTGCAAGGCCTGTTCTAACACTATCTACAATTACTGCGTTAGGCATATTTTCTCCTTAATTTTTATTTGGGCAGATGATGTTAGGTTACTAATTAATATTAATCAAGCAAATAAGAGCTATACTTTAGAACATAAATAGTTAAAACATTCTCTTGTGTATGAATAAGATTGATAGAGCTAGATTTGTAAAAAAGGAATTAGATAAAATTTTCCCAAACCCTCCAATTCCTTTGGATCATGAATCAGTCTTTACTTTATTAATTGCAGTTCTTTTATCTGCACAATGTACTGATAAGAGAGTAAATCAAGTAACGCCAGAACTCTTTAGATTAGCTAATAATCCTCAAAAAATGAGTAAATTGAGAGTTGATCAAATAAGAAAGATAATTAGACCTTGTGGTTTATCTCCAAAAAAATCTAAAGCCATTAAAGAGCTATCTAAAATATTATTAGGAGAACATAAAGGCCAGGTTCCTGAAAATTTTGAAAGTCTAGAGCAGCTTCCAGGGGTTGGCCATAAAACTGCCTCAGTAGTTATGAGCCAAGGTTTTGGTCATCCAGCTTTTCCAGTGGATACACACATACATAGACTGGCTCAAAGGTGGAGACTTACAAATGGCAAGAATGTTAAACAGACCGAAAAAGATCTTAAAAGGCTATTTAAGAAGAAAGATTGGAATAGGCTTCATTTACAGATAATTATGTATGGCAGAGAATATTGCTCAGCTAGAGGATGTTTTGGGTTAACCTGTTTAATCTGCTCTGAAGTTAATAATAAAAGAAAGAGGCCAATAAAAACAAAAAAAGCTTAAAAAGCTTTAATAGACTTAACTTTGGTTATATATAATTAACCTGCTCAACTTATGAAAAATTACCAAAAATGATAAATAAACAAAAAATTAAAAATTTTGATCCTGATCTTTGGAATGCAATCCGAAATGAAGAAATTAGACAGGAAGAGCACATAGAGCTTATAGCTTCTGAAAACTATACCTCCAAAGGGGTTTTAGAAATACAAGGCTCTGTATTAACAAATAAATATGCAGAAGGATATCCAGGTAAAAGATATTATGGAGGTTGTGAAAACGTTGATATTGCTGAATCTTTAGCTATCAAAAGAGCAAAAAAACTTTATGGGGCTGATTTTGCAAATGTTCAACCTCATTCTGGAGCAAATGCTAATGCTGCGGTCTATCTTGCATTATGTGATGCAGGTGATGTAATCCTAGGAATGAGTTTAGATCATGGAGGTCACCTTACTCATGGAGCTAAAGTAAATTTTTCTGGAAAAACTTATGAGTCTTATCAATACGGATTATCGCCTCAAACTGGGGAGATAAACTATGAAGAGGTTGAAGCTCTAGCTAAAAAGCATAAACCTAAAATGATTGTTGCTGGCTTCTCTGCATATTCTGGGATAGTTGACTGGAAAAAATTTAGGGAAATTTCAGATGAGGTGGGTGCTTTTTTATTAGTAGATATGGCTCATGTGTCAGGATTAATAGCTGCTGATCTCTACCCCTCGCCTATACCATACGCTGATGTAGTAACAACTACTACCCATAAAACCCTAAGAGGTCCAAGAGGAGGTCTAATCCTTGCTAAAGAGAACAAAGAAATTCAGAAAAAACTTAATTCAGGAATTTTTCCCGGAACTCAAGGAGGACCTTTGATGCATATAATTGCAGCTAAAGCTCTCTGTTTTAAAGAAGCCTTAGAGCCTGAATTTAAAGATTATCAAAAACAAGTTAAAGTGAATGCAAAAAAAATGTGTGAAGTTTTTTTAGATAGAGGAATAGATATTGTCTCGAATGGAACAGAAAATCATATGTTTCTAGTGGATCTAATAGAAAAGAAAATTACTGGAAAAGATGCAGATGCAGCTCTAGGAAAAGCTAATATTACAGTCAATAAAAATGCTGTGCCTAATGATCCGCAATCACCATTTATTACAAGCGGTCTTAGAATAGGAACACCAGCTTGTACAACAAGAGGTTTCAAAGAAAAAGAAGTTTCTCATGTAGCAAATTTGATATGTGATGTAATTGATAATATGGGAAGTAAAGAAGTCATAAAAAAGGTAAAAGAAGAAGTCAAAGGACTCTGTTCTCAATTTCCAGTTTATAATAAATAATTATGCATTGTCCTTATTGCGGTTATACAGATACTAAGGTTATTGATTCAAGATTAATAGCAGAAGGTCTACAGACTAGACGAAGAAGAGAGTGTCCGGCTTGCGGAGAAAGGTTTACTACCTTTGAAACAGCAGAATTATTAATGCCAAAAATAATTAAGCAGCGAAATAACATGCGAGAACCATTTAATGAGCAAAAGCTTCGTGAAGGACTATATAGAGCTTTAGAGAAAAGACCTGTGGGAGAAGAAGAAATAGAAAAGCTTATTGAAGATATAAAAAAAGACATAAGAGGTACAGGAGAGAGGGAAGTAAAATCAAGATTAATTGGCGAGGTGATAATGAAAAGATTAAGAGAGCTAGATGAAGTAGCTTTCATTAGATTTGCTTCCGTTTATAGAAGATTTGAAGATATTACTGAATTCAGCGAAGAGGTTGAGAAATTAACTAAGGACTAGTGAAAGATCGTAGAAAAGAGTTTATGGAAATAGCTCTTAAATTAGCTAAAGAAGCAAAAGATATTTCCTTTCCTAATCCTATGGTAGGGGCAATCTTAGTTAAAAATAATAAAATAATTGGTAGAGGCAATACTAAAGAACCTGGTAAAGATCATGCAGAAATATCTGCCATAAACGATGCTAAAAGAAATTTTCCTTCCAGTTCAGAAAAAAAAATAAAAGACTCTACTCTTTATGTAACTTTAGAGCCATGCAGCAAAAAAGGAAGAACGCCACCTTGTACTGAAGAGATCATAAAACACTCTATAAAAGAAGTAATTATAGGCTCCGAAGATCCAAGTCAAGATGGTGTAACCGTTTTATCTGAAGCAGGAATAAAGACTCAAATAGGCATATTAAAGAATAAAACAGATGATCATCATAAGGGTTTCTTATCAAGAATAAAAAGAAACAGGCCATTTATACGATGCAAAATTGCATGCACTCTCGATGCGGGAGTAGCTTTTCTAAATGGAGAAAGTAAATGGATAACTTCAGAAGAATCTAGAATAGACTCGCATAGTCTGAGATCAAAAAGTGATGCCATCTTAACTGGAATAGGAACAGTTATTGCTGATAATCCAAGTATGACGGTTAGGTACAATGAAGTAAATAAACAGCCTATTATCTGCGTTCTAGACACAAAATTAAAATCTAAAGGAACTGAAAAAATATACAAAAGAGAGTCTGAATCATTTATTTTTACAAAAGAAAACTATAAAAATTTAGAAAATAAAGATATAAAAATAGTTGAGATTAGTTTAGAAAAAGAGGGGCTAAATTTAATTAATATCCTCGATTATCTAGCTAAGGAAGGTATATCAGAAATGATGCTTGAGTCCGGGCCCGCTCTGGTCTCATCTTTTATTAAGGAAAACCTTATAGATGAATATACCTTTTATATAGCTCCAAAGATTATGGGCAAAAATAAGATCAGTTATTTAAATTTAAAAAAAGAAATAAAAGAGCTTAAATTAGAAGTTATTGAAACAAAACATATTGGTAATGATTTAAAATTAGTAGCCAGGAATTTAAGAACATGAATAAGACTAAAGAATTAATTAAGGATATTTCTAAAGGAAAGATGGTAGTTCTCTTAGATGATGAAGATAGAGAGAATGAGGGAGATTTAGTTCTTGCAGCAGAAAAAATAACTCCAGAATTAATTAACTTCATGGCTACTCATGCTCGTGGACTTATCTGTTTAGCACTTACAGACAATAGATGTAAACAACTTAATTTAGAGATGATGGTAAAAGAAAACACAACCTCTCATGGGACTGCATTTACAACTTCCATAGATTCAGCAAAAGGAATAACAACTGGCATTTCTGCTTCAGATAGATCTAAAACTATTCTAGATGCAGTAAATAAAAAAGCTAAACCTTCTGACCTAGTACAACCTGGCCATATATTTCCTTTAAAAGCTTCAGAAGGTGGAGTTTTAAGCAGAGCTGGACATACAGAAGCAGGTATTGATTTAGCAAAATTAGCAGGATTAGACCCTTCAGCTGTGATTGTTGAAATTATGAATGAAGATGGGACTATGGCAAGAAAGGAAGATCTACTTAACTTTGCTAAGAGGCATTCACTCAAAATAGGAACTATTGCAGACTTGATTCATTATAGAAATACACATGAAAAGAGCGTAGAAAAACTCGGTTCTACTAGAGTAGAGACTAAGTTTGGTCATTTCGATCTAGTAGCATATGAAGATACTATATTCAATCAAACACATCTTGTTTTAAAAATGGGAGAGATAGAGAAAGAAACAAGCTGTTTAGTTAGAGTTCAAACACTAAATAGAATTCAAGATGTAATGGGAATAAATCAATTCGGTAAAAGACCATCTTTTGACCAGAGCTTAGAAAAAATATCTAAAGAAAGATCAGGTGTACTCCTTTTACTTTCAGATAATGAAGGGCCAGAAGAAATTAAAGCTAATTTTAAATTCTTAGAAACCAAAAAAAGAGGAAAAAATAATAGTTCAGTAGATAATAGGACTATAGGAGTTGGGTCACAAATACTTAAAGACTTAGGAATAAGGAAAATAAAGTTAATTGGCTCTAAAATTAACTATCCCTTATCTGGTTTTGACCTAGAAATAACTGAATTTATAGAGGAACTATGATTAAAAAAGGTTTATCAAAAGATATAACAATTACTAAAACATCTAGCAATTCGTTTTATGGAATTATTTCAACAAACTGGAACTCTCACATAGTAGAAGTACTGAAAGAAAATGCTATTTCAACATTGGTCGAGAATGGAGTTAATAAAGATCACATTATACAAAGAATTGTTCCAGGGGCTTTTGAGCTACCAGTTGCCGCCAAAAATCTTTGTCCTGATGTTGATGCTGTACTTGCTCTAGGAGCAATTATTAAAGGAGAAACACCTCATTTTGATTACATTTCACAAGCCTGTTCTATGGGTCTTATGCAAGCTTCATTAGAAACTAGCAAACCGGTACTATTTGGTGTTCTTACAACTGAAAATGAGAAACAAGCAATCGATAGAGCATCACCACAAAAAGAGAATAAAGGAAAGGAGCTCGCACTCAGTGCTTTGCAAATGGTTGAGCTTCTTAGAAAATGAAAAAAACCTCTCCTACCAGGTCTAGGGATAAGGCTCTGCAATCTCTTTATGAAGCAGATTTATCTGGGTGTTCTATTGAAGAAATATTAGAAGACAACCAACACCAGAGTAATGATTTTTATAGAAGTCTAGTAGAAGGGGTCTTTAAAAAAATAGAAGAGCTTGATGCTATTATTTTGAAAAATACGAATAGAAGTATTTCAGATATAGACCCTATTGAAAGAAATATACTTAGAATTTCAATTCTAGAGCTATTGGATTCTTCAATAGATAGAACTATTCTCATAAGTGAAGGAATTAGATTGGCAAAAAAATATGGGTCTATTGAAGGATATAAATTTGTAAACGCTGTTCTAGATAAATTTATAAAATCTTAAAATAATTTAGGCCTAAGGAAGATAGGAGAAGACCATGCCCTCTCTTCTGTATTAGATAAGCAATCTTCGCCAAGACTAGGATCGCCACACATTTCGACCTTAATACATTTACCTTCGCCATCTCTTTCAATACAAATACTTGCCCTACCATTTATAGCCATTGATGGTTCTTGAATAGCCCTAACATAATAAGTAATTTCTCTATTCTGATCTTTGAATTCATCATCGCTAAATGTTATCTCACATCCTTCCAGGCTTTCTTCGCATGAATAAATTCTCCAAGGATCCTCTATTAAATTTTCTATAGGCTCTCCTTTGTATATTTGAGGCCTAATCCTTATTATTTCAATTCTAGATATCTTTTTTCTTACATCTGAAGGATTAAAACACTCACCATTACAAATCTGAACTAGATCATCTCTCTTTATATTCTCATATAATGAAAAGTCACAACCTGGATTCTGAATTTGAGCTCCAATTGCTTTAGCTCTAAAGGAGGGGTTT
>Ga0208261_1000040_pt1 | contig 48692 bp, 54 predicted proteins | sample Knorr_S7_td_DCM__FD_185595 | JGI IMG/M metagenome (GOLD analysis project Ga0208261, IMG submission 185595) | Marine microbial communities from Southern Atlantic Ocean transect - Knorr_S7_td_DCM_ad_131m_LV_B (SPAdes) (version 3) | ecosystem: Environmental > Aquatic > Marine > Oceanic | place...
CGCCGGCCAGTCCGGCGAGCCGAATCTTCCTGATGAGCCCAAGTCGGCTTCTACCTCAATGCGCCGCGACGCGGCCATGGCCCGGCGGGTTCGAGGATTTTTCGCAGTGGTGATGGCGTTGATGCTCTCAGCAGAAGCTGCCGATGCGATCCCCGGAGCCAGCCTGCCCCCAATGCCCCTTGGCGTTGTCTTGGCGGGCCTTCTGCTCTTCGTCAATTTTGTCGACCCAACTAGAGACCCTCGTGTAACGGAAAAAATCGCCAAGCAGCGAAGAATCATCGAATGTGCGTTCGATGCGCTGATCGCTTTCTCTGCGATTTGGCTAGTGGGACTCAATCCGGCCAGCAGTCTTTGGGTATTACTCCTATTCCCAATAACACAAGCGGTAATCAGGTTCGACGCGAAAGAAATGGCCCTATGTTTCGGTGCGATTTCAGCGGTATACCTAGGCGGCGAGATTTTGGCGGCGAACCGTTACGGGGATATTTCGTTTGAAGGCTTACCGGTTGCTCAACACATTGCCGTTTTGTTGGTGCTTGGTTGTACGGCGGCTAACTACAAGTCAATTAGTTCCATGTTCTCGACGATGTTGAATACTCGAACCGAAAGTGGAAAAGAAAAGGATCGCCGGAGAACCCCGGGAGACGGGTTTGCCGTTGTGTATGTGGATATGGCGGTTGTTGGTCAGTTGCCTTCACAAGTTTCGCCTGAAGACCTCCGGGAGGTTGTAGCGAGACGAATAAGTGCTGCTGTTCGAACCGAAGACCAGGTGTTAACGAGCGACGCGGATGCTTTCGCGATTGTTCTTGAAGGCCTGCATGAGCTCATGGATGCGACAGTTGTGGGTGAACGAATTCTTAAACGTTTAGAAGCGCTGGTGTCTGTTTCAGGGGTACGTATCGATATTGACCCATGCGTAGGAGTGGCATATAGCCCTAATCGTGTAGGTGATCCTGAGGAACTGATCGAAGCAGCCGGCAGAAAAGCGTTTAACGCGCGAAGGAACGGTGAAGACCGGCTAGTTGTGCACAACGCCGGCGAGCGGTTGGAATCGGCAGTTAGCTAGCTAACAAAGCTGAGTGGGGACGAAAACCCGGCAAAGATTGCCCACCGAGTTACCCATTAGTAACTTGCAGGGATGGATTTCAACCCCGAACTAAACGAAGACCAACTGCAAATTCAGAAGTGGGTGCACGATTTCGCAACAGACGTAGTACGCCCCGTCGCTGCGGAATGGGATGAAAAAGAAGAAACACCTTGGCCTGTAATTCAAGAAGCAGCTGAGATTGGGCTCTATAGCTGGGAGTTCATGGCAGAAGCGATGATGAACGACCCGACAGGACTCACGATGCCGGTCGCTCTTGAGGAACTCTTCTGGGGAGATGCGGGCATTGGACTGTCAATCATGGGGAGCGGGCTGGCTGCAGCGGGTATCGCTGCGTCGGGAACCCCTGAGCAGGTAATGGAGTGGGTTCCGCAATGCTACGGAAGCGCAGACAAGTTAATGCTCGGCGCTTTTGCTTCTTCGGAGCCTGATGCAGGTTCAGATGTCGCGGCGATGCGGACGCGAGCGGTGTATGACGAATCCTCCGACGAGTGGGTACTCAACGGCACCAAGACCTGGATTACCAACGGCGGCATAGCCGATGTGCACGTCATAGTGGCGGTCGTCGACCCTGAACTTGGTAGTCGCGGTCATGCGAGTTTTGTGGTTCCCCCTAACACCGAGGGGTTGGCGCAGGGCCAAAAATTTCAAAAACATGGGATCCGTGCGAGTCACACCGCTGAAGTAGTTCTCACCGATTGCAGGATCCCCGGCAATTGTTTGCTTGGAGGCAAAGACAAACTTGATGAGCGGCTTGCTCGCGTCCGAGAAGGTAAGTCAGGTAATGCTCAAGCCGCGATGCAAACCTTTGAATCCACACGTCCAGCCGTAGGTGCTCAAGCGGTCGGTATTGCTCGAGCGGCCTATGAATATGCGCTCGAATACGCAAAAGAACGACATCAATTCGGCCGACCAATCATCCAAAATCAGTCCATCGCATTCATGTTGGCTGATATGGCGATGGAAATAGAAGCAGCGCGAGCACTTGTATGGCGCGGCGCATGGCTAGGAAAACAACGAAAATACAAAAGCGCTGAAGGATCTATGGCGAAACTCAAAGCAGGTCGCGTCGCAGTATGGTCAACAGAACGAGCAATCCAAATCCTCGGCGGATATGGATATGTGCGCGAGTACCCCGTAGAGCGTTGGCATCGAGATGCGAAGATTTACGACATTTTCGAGGGCACCGAACAAATCCAGCAATTAGTGATCAGTCGAGCAATTTCAGGGATGCGAATCGAATAAATTCCCGCAAATCCCTTGGAATAGGGCTTTGGGCACGCTTGTACCAGCAATTTTGGCCAAAATAAAGAGAAAAATGGCGAAGTTTTGGATATGCGCGACTGACCCTTGTGGGTTCACTAACATATATGTAGTGCCCAACGACCCTCTGGTCATTGGCGCATGGCCAGTCTGTAGACCATAAGGGGGTCCTGGCGAATATGATGTCAACGATTTTGACCATCATCATCATGGGCATGTTGCTTCAAGGTGTAATGGCAGTCATAGACAGCGTTCTCGACACCGTGAACGTGAACTCAATGTTGAAGTCGATTCCAGTAGTTGGATCGAACCTCAACCTCATCTGGGCTTATCTCTTCGTAGTGATTAGCAACGTCAACGATGGTGGCGGTGTATTTGGCTACGGAGCAAGCACAGAGATCCTACAAATGGGTAGGTTCGGAGCTGATATTGCTACCGCAGTAGTCATTCTCGCATTCATCCCAATTCGGGACGCTGCGATTTCGGCGCTCGGTAAAGGTATCGGTGGCCGCTAACTAGCCATCTTTATTCCATAGGACGCCTTGAGCGTCTTAGTGTTGGGGACCGTCAAATTGGCGGTCCTCAGACATTTTTGGGGACCGATGAGACCGTAGGAATTTCGCGAAGATCATCATCTGTAATCGTGCAAGAATCGTGTCGAACAAAGATCAGCCAATGCTCTAAAGCGGACCGGGGTGAAGAATGCGCGCAGGACTGGTTACGGGAAAAGATCAATTTGAACTCCTCGAAATGGAGGATCCCACTCCCGAGATCGACGAAATTGTCGTTGAGATCCAACGATGCGGCATCTGTGGAAGCGACGTGCATGCTTACGTTGAAGGATGGAAATATGCTCCGAGTGTTTGCGGCCATGAATGGGTCGGCACCGTAGCGGCCTCGGGACGCGACGTCGTTAATGTCAAAGAGGGAGATCGAGTGACAGGCGCATTAGCGCCCGGATGTGGTCGCTGTCTCGAATGCAGAAATGATTTGAGTCAATACTGTCGCACCGCGTGGTCCGATTACTCAGGGCCGACAGGTCCGAAATCGGGTGGTTTCGCTCCTTTTCTATGTCTGAAGGCGGAACGTGTCATCGGGATTCCCGACGATATAGACACTGACGATGCGGCATTGATTGAACCAGCGTCGGTGGCATTTCATGCTGTGCGTCAAAGCCGGCTGAAAGTTGGCGACACTGTGTGTGTTGTCGGGTGTGGACCCATTGGGTTACTCACAGCGCAGGTTGCTAAAGCAGCAGGAGCTGGCATAGTCATAGCTGTTGAGCCTGATGAGAGTCGTCGCAGCCTTGCCCTTGCAACAGGCAGCGACATCGCTGTTGCTCCAGGTGAAGACCTTCACGCCACGTTGGAAGAAGTAACCCAGGGGCTTCGAGCCGATTTGGTCTACGACTGCGCTGGGATTCCCCAAACCATGCAGCAGTCAGTGGATATGGTGCGACGTGGAGGTTCGGTGTGCCTTGTTGGGGTCACGGGAGAAGAAGCGCGTATCAACCCGATCCGATGGATCAGTAAAGAGATCACCTTGAACACATCGATTGTGTTCACCTTGGAAGAGATGAAAGCCACAGCCAACATGATTCAAGATGGTCGGATTGCCGTCGCAGCGCTCCGTGATGGCGTCGTCGACCTCGACGCTCTCGGATCGACGATTGATGATCTCGCACACCGTCGTCTAGACGCAGTCAAAATTCTTGTCGACCCCACAGCTGGTTAACGCCTTACGTTTAGGGTGTGGCGGTGACCACACCTTCGGTGATCAGCGCAGAGATTGCGTCGTCGCTATAACCCAGTTCCTTTAATAATTCAACGCTGTGTTCTCCGAGCCTCGGCGCGTGGCGACGTAATCCGGTTGAGTTCTGAGAGTAGAGGACAGGATCCCTGACGTACCGGTACTCACCTTCAGTGGGGTGTTCCAAAACTTGCACCAACTCCACGTGTGACAGATGTGGATCTTCGCTGAACGTCGACAAATCAATTACTGGTGCAGCGGGGATGGAACATTCGTCACAAAATTCGATCCATGTGCCAGTTGTTTCGCTTTGCGCTGCCTCAGCGATCAAGTCATAGAGATCTGAAGTATTCGCTACTCGGGCATTGTGGGTGGCAAACCTGTCGTCGCTCATGAGTTCTGGTCGACCGATGAATTGGAAGAAATCCTCGTAATTTTGGTCGGTGTATGGCAATAAACAAATGAAGCCATCAGCCGTTTCATAGGGTCTCCGAGATGGCGAAAGTAGACGCTCATAGCCGAAGGGACCCTCGGGGGGTTCAAATGCCGCACCTCGAAGGTGTTCTACTAGGTTGAAACTAACCATGGTCTCGAACATCGGCACTTCAATGTTTTGACCTTTGCCGGTCTGATAACGCTGAAGCAAAGCTGCCATCACCGCCTGGACGATATGGAGACCGGTTACCTTGTCAGCGATCACTGCTGGAACATAGGTAGGTCGGCCAGTAGTGGTGGCAAATAGCCCCGCGAGCCCAGAGGCAGCCTGAATCGCGTCATCGTAAGCTGCCTTGTCGCCATAAGGCCCCTCCGCGGCGAATCCGTTTGCCCTGCAATAAATCAACGACGGGTTCGCTTGGTTGATGGTCACCGCATCTAAACCCAAACGCTCTAAAGCGGCTGCGCGCATATTGGTGACCAAGACATCGGAGGTTTTGACCAGGTCAAGTAAGGCTTGGCGGCCTCGATTGTCCTTTAGGTCAAGGCTCAGCGATCGCTTGTTTCTTTGCAGGTTCAAACTAAAGCCCGACATCCCGGGGTTCCTGTGCGGGATTCCGTTTCGGGTCGAGTCTCCAGTTACTGGTTCAACCCGAATGACATCAGCGCCGTGATCACCCAACATGCGTGTCGCGAGTGGACCCATCAGTACCGTTGTGAGATCAATTACGCGAATGCCAGTTAAAGCGCCGTCTTTCATGAATCGATCATGGCAGGAAGAACAAGAAATTGCCTGAATAAGTTCTATTTGTCGTCGCTGTGAGTGCTTTCGACAAGGCCTTCCAAACCGTTGAGAATAAGAGCAGCAAGTTGCTCTGCTAGAGCAGCTGCAGGTGGCCTATCTGCTTGAGTTAACCAATGACGACAGACGCCTTCTGACATATTCACGATGGCCCTCGCGTAAAGCTCTACTTCATCGCCGGTTAGCCATTGCCTCAGAATTTCGGCGATTGTTCCCGACATTCTCGTTTCGACGACCCGTCCCCCATTTGTTGTCTCTTCGTCTCTGGGGGTAGACCGACCGAAAAGCAACTGAAACTCGCGCTGATTTGTCTCTACGAAAGAAAAATATGCCGTTAGTGCACCGACTGTCCGTTGGAAATGCGTATCAGCCGGATCTACAGCTGAGACAACCTCATCAGACAATCGGTTAGCGACGTCGTCCACCAGTTCGACGTATAGATGTCTCTTCGATTCGAAGTGCTGGTACAGCACTGGTTTCGTAATGCCCGCCGCTTTAGCAACGTCATTCATTGATGTGCCGTGGTAGCCGTTGGCGGCAAAAGCGGTCATTGCCGCATCAAGTAACTGTTCTCTTCTTTCTGCTGCGGGAAGTCGAGTGGACATGAATAGTCGTTTCTTTGGACACGTTCGAAACTACGTAGGGCACCAAATAGTTTCAGATTCGGACTACAAACTACTAATCGGAAGGCGACTAGTGCCCATGAGGAAGTCCCTGCTCTTCTCGTTCTGCAGCGTTAGCCGCGTAGCCAAGAATGATTGCAGGAGCTAAAAGCACTGAGCCGACAATGATTGCCGTGATGGTTAGCGAGGTCCATAAGGAGGAACTGGACGCATAGAAGTTGATGAGAAAGAGGACTAGGGCGCTGAAATAGCAGCTGTATCCGAGACGCTTGCCAACGTTGGCGATGTTGCGTGCGCGCTCTCTATTTCGAAGGACGGGGTCCTCCGCTTGGTGACCGTTCACGACTCTTCGTCGGGAGGATCGAATAAAGCGGACCCTTCGAGCGTTGAGAGGCCTGGTTGAGGGCGCGAAGTTGATTCGCTTGCTGTCGAAAGATCATGCGTTTCAGCTGCGGACCAGGTCGCGTCATCGGGTTCATACCCCTCGAAAGGATCCGGTTGACTAGGGTCGCGATACTGGTCGTATTCAGATGCTTCGTCGTAGTAGGTAGCGGTTTCTCGCAGTGGGAAAAACATACGGAATCCGAGGTTTGCTAACCCGCAGGCAACAATTAAATCACCGAAAGAAAAGACCTCGCTCAACCAACGCACTGGAACCACTGCACCTAGAAACACGAGTGTTTCCTCACCTGTTTCAAACGCTCGAACTGCTCCTAGCTGAACAAGGTCGATTGAACTGGAGTCAGCAATCCCAGCCTTCATAATGGCCTCAACGGTGACGGGAACAAATCCGTTTAGAACTAGTGGAATCAAATTCAATATTGTTCCCACCAAAATTATTGAGGCACCGGTCAGATGAAGATTCATAGAACAGGTAACCAGTATTAAGACCATGGAAATCACTGTTAACAGGGTCGGAAACGGGACTCCCAATCCCGACGCCACTAGGGCCTGAATAGCGACGCCAACCGCGGGGATGGGCCAGAACACGACGCGGGTTGCCAGGAAATAATCAGTCGATCCCCGAACGAACAATCCAGCAGCAGCGCCGACAAGTAAAGCGAGGGGAATTACATACATCGGTGTTGATGGTAGTGGGCTGTATCGGGTCCTAAGAGCCGCTTTCGCATCTAGGTGTTCGAAAAGCAGCAATGTTTTGCTGGGGGAGCTAGTTTGACCGACGCTGAACCAGGATGCGATGGAGGGAGTAGTTCCATGGAGGTCCGAGCAGAATTAACTGCCACAGTTTGGAAAGTTGTCGTCGAAAAGGGCGCGACGGTCGCCGAGGGTGACGAACTAGTCATTCTCGAGTCAATGAAAATGGAGATACCCGTTGCAGCGCCTGCGGCCGGAACCGTGACGGAACTCTGCGTCGCGGAAGAAGATCGCATTAGCGAGGGTGATCTAGTAGCGGTCATTGACCCATCCTGAGAAACGTTGTTGGCTCCATTTAAGGGTCCCGTGACTACATCCTTTGTGGTGTCGAGTCGGGAGAGTCGTAACATCTGAGAAATGTCTGCGGTCGTCAAGTTTGAAAACGTAGTGGCAGTTGCCGGGTCCTTCCCGGTCTTGACTGGCGTTGACATCACGGTGCAAGAGGGCGAAATTGTTCTGTTGCAGGGTAAGAACGGGGCCGGAAAGACCAGCTTGTTGAGGGCCTGCGCTGGACTTATAAGGATCAACGATGGTTCCGCTCAAGTTTTTGGGTTCGACATGCGAATCAATCGCCAGGCTCCGCGTCGTTACATCGGACTCCTTGGACATGAGAACAATCTCTATCGAGATTTATGGGCAATTGAGCATGTTGAGTTCCGCGCTGTCGCTGGCGGTGGTCAAAGAGGTGATGCAGCGGAGGCTTTAGCAAGGGTCGGCTTGGCATCACGTTTGTGGTCCGTTCCAATTTCGGCGCTGTCAGCTGGGCAAAGACGCAAGGTTGCGATCGCGTCGCTCATAGTGAATCGCCCTCGACTTTGGCTATTAGACGAACCTCACTCAGCGCTCGATGCTGTGAGTAGAGCGGACTTGAATGCAATCTTGAAAGACGCGGCGGATTCGGGTGCGACAGTGATTTTCGCAAGCCATGAAGGTGTTCTCTCGGAAGAGCTTTCGTCGCGAGTCGTTACTCTACGAGGTGGCCAGGTAGTGGAGGATTCCAGTGCTCGCTGAAGTGCTTCTCCTTGCTCGTAAGGATCTCCGCATTGAACGACGTGCGAAAGTCGCACTCGGCCAAGTAGCACCTTTGACGCTTTTGATAGTCGTTGTGTTTGCGTTCGCTCTTGATGCAAATGCTCCGCTTCTAGAAATAGGCGCTGGAGGGCTTTACTGGGTAGCGGTTTTATACGGTGGAACGTTGCTGACCCAGCGAGCTTTTGAGTTAGAAACAGAGGGGGGCAACTTTGACGACTTTCGGATGTCTCCCATCAAGGTCCACTCTCTTTTTTTAGGAAAATCCTTAAGTCTTTTCATTCAAATATGCGCCCTTGAATTGGTTCTCACTCCCGCCGTCTTACTCTTATACGACGTCCAGGTAACCGACTGGTTACTGCTAATAGCGGCGGGTGTTGCCGGGGCTGTGGCGTTTTCGGTATGTGGAGTTCTTTGGGGGGTGATGGCCGCAGGTCTTCGCGTGCGGAGTACCCTTCTCCCGTTGTTACTCATCCCGGTGTTAGCACCCGTTTTACTCGCAGGTTCTCGAGCGTTTGAGACCGCACTAGGAATACGAGCCGACGCCGGTTGGAGTTGGACCAGTTTGATGTTTGTTATTGCTGCGGTTCACACAGTAGTTGGACTCGCAGCCTTCGGATTCTTGTTGGAGGAGAACTAACAGTGCCTGAGAGGATGGACGACAGCAAGATGACTGCGACTCCGCTGACGCGCGTCCTAGGCATTTTGGGGATTGTTGCGGGTGTGTTGATGGCTGTTTTGGGGTTATTCGTATCCCCACCCGATGTTGTCCAGGGTGAAGCAGTGCGGATGCTCTACTTACACGTTCCTTCCATTTGGATCGCCTACGGATCCTTTGTTCTAACTTCCGTCTCGAGTTTGCTGTTCCTAGTCCGGAGTAGGCGGAGAGAAGACGGGGGGCGACACTATGACCGCATGGCAGGTTCGGCTGCTGAGGTTGGTGTTGTATTTACCGGATTGACGCTGATTACTGGGATGCTCTGGGGCAAAGTGACCTGGGGGACATATTGGCAGTGGGATGCTCGACTCACGACCACGGTTTTGCTCTTCGTCACTTATTTGGGGTATCTCGCGCTTAGAAGATTGCCGGCTGATCCGATAGTTCGTGGGCGTCGCGCTGCTGTTATGGCCCTGATCTCGTTTATCAACGTGCCAATCGTGCATTACTCAGTTGATTGGTGGCGGACCCTCCACCAGAAGGCGAGTCTGAGCGTAGGGCGCAGACCAGAAATAACCGGCGAAATGTATTGGACCCTGTTGTATTCCGCGCTGACGGTGACAATTGTTGGTGCGTGGCTGATTGTGCATCGTTACCGAGTGATTCGCTTAGAGGAAATAAGGGATGAAGAGAACTTAAAAATGTTGATTTCTTCCCGTCGTCATGAGAGACCGACTGGCAGCGCCGCAGATGGAGAAGTGTCGTGAGCGAAGTAGCGACGGTTGCAATAGGTTGGGGACTTACGTTTGTCGTGATCGCTACCTACAGTTTTTGGGTTGTGAGTCGTGGTCGAACTATCGGGCGAGAACTTGGTATCGGCGAAGTGCAACAAAGCGGTCAAGAACAAGAGTCTGATCTGTCCACGGATAACTAGTCATGGACTTAACGCCTCGACACGAAATCGAAGAAACTGAAGATGTTCGCCAGTTAATCCACCGTCGCCGCCGATGGGCAATCTTGGCTATCTCAGTGTTACTAATTGCCGCACTGGCCTTTGTCACCGCCCAAGGGCTTCGCAACGCAACCTTGTTTTTCAGAAACGTAGACGAGGCGATTGACCAGCGCGCCGACTTAGGCACTAGTCGATTCCGAATTCAGGGACGAGTAATTCCATCATCAGTGCAAGGTGAAGCTGGAGTCACAACCTTTCAAATTGTTCACGAGTGCGCGGTCGCAGCGGTCCGTCACACCGGCGACCCACCCGAATTGTTTGAATCGCCTTGGATTCCGGTGGTCCTAGAAGGCCGTTGGGTTGAAGGTGAAAGTAAGACTGTCGCCGGTGCCGATAGTCACTATTTTCGAAGTGATCGCATGCTGGTTAAACACACCAACGAATACGCTTCAGCCAATGAGGGTCGAGTAAGTGAGAAACCACCTGCGGGCTTTCTAGACGACTGTTCGTTCGAGGTTCCGGTAAACAGCTCGTGACTGCATTCCTGGGCACTGTGGGCGTTGGCCTCGGTCTTGTAGGAGCAATCGGCGGCGCAGCAACTCTGGTGATGGCGTTGTTTTCGCGACGTCGTGAACACCACCGGAGAGTCTTTTGGTGGGTAGGAGCAATGACGGCAGGATGCGTCCTAGCTGTCCTGGCAATGGAGGTCGGGCTCCTAAGAGACGACTTCTCCATGCAATACGTAGCAGCTAATTCAACGCGTGCTACGCCTTGGCTGTACAAGATCGCAACTCTGTGGGGAGCGCTCGAAGGCTCATTGCTGCTGTGGGCGTTGGTGCTCTCCGGTTATGTCACAGCAGTTTCCATCTCTTTTAGACGCCGCATCGAAGATCGTCTCGTGGCCTGGGCTCTTCTCACCATGCTTGCCGTGTGTGTGTTCTTCTTCGGGTTGTTAGCAGCCCCCGCAGATCCCTTCGGCACTTTGCTCGTGGCACCCCTAGATGGCGACGGTTTGAATCCGCTGCTCAGAAATCACCCTCTAATGGCGATTCATCCGGTGATGCTCTATCTGGGATATGTCGGATTCACCGTTCCCTTTGGGTTTGCTGTTGCAGCCCTGATCACTGGTCGCCTTGGTGAGGGATGGTTGGTCACAACGCGCGTATGGACTCTCATTGCTTGGGGGAGTTTGACCGTCGGCATTCTCCTCGGGGCCTGGTGGTCCTACGAGGTGTTGGGTTGGGGTGGCTATTGGGCTTGGGATCCGGTCGAAAATGCGTCACTGCTTCCCTGGTTGACCGGCACCGCATTTCTGCATTCGGTGATAGTGCAAGAACGTCGAGGAATGCTGCGAGTTTGGAATTTGTCTCTTCTTCTAGCAACTTTTGCGCTTACGATTTTTGGCACTTTTTTGACTCGTTCCGGGGTCATTGACTCGGTTCACGAATTCAGTGCGTCCAGTTTAGGTCCGTTGTTGCTGGGTCTTTTCGCGGCGATTCTGGTCGTGTCGGTAGCGCTGATTGGGTGGCGCGGCGACCAGCTTCGATCCCCGGGGTCTATTGACTCGCCGGTGTCACGCGAGGGGGCCTTTCTGGCTAACAATTTACTTTTCACGCTTTTCGCGTTCATCGTTTTGTTGGGCACTGTCTTCCCCTTAATAGTTGAGGCAATTAATAACGACCAGCTAGCAGTTGGCCGGCCTTACTTCGATCGAATGTTGTTGCCGTTGGGTGTAGCTCTTCTTCTGGTCATGGGTATTGCACCATTGCTGACTTGGCGATCAACGAGCGCTCATTTGTTAGGAAACCGTGCACTGGGACCGGCTGCGCTTGGTGCGTTGACGATGGCCGCGGCTGTATGGCTCGGAGCTGAGGGCTTCGGTCCGGTCCTAGGCCTAGGACTTGGTGGTTTTGTTATCGGTTCCGCGGTCCGTCATCTGGTGTTAACAGCACGCAGACAGGGTTGGCGAGCCGCCACGGGTAGAGCTGGTGGCGGCATGGTGGCGCACATTGGGGTGAGTTTGCTTGCGTTCGGGTTTATTGCGAGCACGTCGTTTAGCGAAGAAGGTGAATTCCAGCTTCGACCTGGAGAAGTCGGGTCAGTAGCTGGTCATCAAATACGTTTTGTGGAGCTAACCGATGAAATGGATGGCCCCAATCGTGTCGTTCGGGCGCAAATTGAGGTGGAAGGAAGAGGTATTTATGCTCCGGCTATCACCCAGTATCCGACCTTCGGTCGACCTATTGCGACCCCTTCGGTAGCTACGAGCCTGGTTGATGACGTCTACCTGAGTCTCGTCGCCATTCCCGAGGAGAACAGTGATGTGGTCGTTGTAAGGGTATTAGTAGAACCCTTAGTGGGATGGATCTGGGTGGGGGGCTTTGTGATAGCTGCTGGCACCGTGTTGGCAATCGTTCCGGAGCGACGGAAACGCCACTCTGAAATGGAAGACATTGTCGCGTGACGGACTGGAGATCTTTGACTGTTCGCCTAGTGAGCGCCGGTGCCGCATTGTTGCTAGTTGCTTTTGTGGCGGTGCTCGCTACAAGACAAAGCGGGAGCGGGTCGGCTTCGAGCAGTCCTCTAATAGGCAAATTGGTGCCTCCAGTTGTGGGCGTGGGAATAAATGGGCAGGTATTTGATGTTGATGACCACTCCTCAAAGTGGGTCCTCGTGAACTTCTTTGCGTCGTGGTGTGTGCCTTGCCAACGCGAACACCCTGAATTAGAGGAATGGCGGCAACGCCACAGGGACGATGCGGTTGTCGTTAGTGTCCCGTTTGGTGACACAGAAGAGGATGCCCGCGCCTTTTTTGATGAATATGGGGGAGATTGGCCTGTGTTGTTAGATAGCGATGCGGCCTGGGCGGTTGCCTTTAGTGTCTTGCGCCCTCCGGAATCTTTCTTGGTCGCTCCAGGGGGCACGGTTGTGGCGCGATGGCAGGGGCAGATAACAGCGGACGAAGTGGATCGGGTCGTGAATGACTTAGAGCGAGAAACCCTAGCTTCATGAACATTCGACTCTGGTTTTCGTGGCTGTGTGTGATGATCGTTGCATGTGGTTCGCTTCTAGTAGCGGCTGTCGCAGAGGACCCCCCCGCAACGGAAGCTCAACGCGCGTACGAAATTAAAGCGACGATCTTGTGTCCGGTATGTGATGGACAGAACGTGCTGGAGTCCAATGCACCCGTAGCAACAGCGATACGAGCCCAAGTTGATGAGCTTGTAGAACAAGGACGTTCCGACGAAGAGATTCGTGCGTGGATGGCCAGGCAATATGGTGCAGACGTCAATGCCATTCCCCCACGCAGCGGAATCGCATCGTTGGTGTGGATAGTGCCGGTCTTTGTGGCTGTTGTATCTATTGGAGCCCTTGTGTTCGCGTTCGTTCGGTGGCGAGCTGGCCGAGAGCTGGAAGTATCTGACGAGGATCTGCGAATTGTGCGTGCGCTCCGGGAGAAAAAGTGAGCACTCCAAGAGCAGAAACTGTTAATGACGAAAAGCTGGTCGAAGAGCAAGAATTCCTATTGCGCTCCCTCGACGACCTGGAAGATGAATACGCCAACGGCGATCTAAGCGATAAAGAGTATGAAACTCTCCGTAACGATTACATGCGTCGACTAGCAGGGGTCGCTCGAACCCGCAAAGGCGAGGCGTCCACCGCGACTAACCAGCGATCTCGAAGCCGTTTCGGGTGGCTGCTTGCTATAGGGGTAACTGCCGTTATTGCCGGAATAGCTGTAGCTCAGTTCTCAGGGTTAAGAGCGCCTGGGGATCCGATCTCGGGTGACATTGACCGTTCGCCAAGAAGTCGATTGGCAGATGCACAAAATTTATTCTTTGCTGATGACCTTGAAGGGGCACGCGAGGTCGTCGAAGAAGTACTGCGAGACGCACCAAATATGCAGGAAGCATTAGTGCTGTCCGCGCGACTGCATGAAAGGTCAACGGATCCTCTTTCTGCGGTCCGGCAACTTGACCAAGTTCTACTTGTCGAACCGCAACATATCGAGGCTCTGACTCTGCGCGGCTGGATTTTGGTTCGGGTTGATGACCCTGAGGTCCGCGAAGAGGGAATTCGAAATCTTGATGAAGCCGTTGCTTTGGAACCGGAGACCTTCGATGCCTACATCTTCCGAGGTTTGGTAGCGAGAGAACTTCAAGGTGACTTAGGTCTAGCGATTGAAATGTATCAAGAAGCCCTGAAACGCTCACCGCCTCAAGCGATGCAGCCCCAACTCAAGCAAATTATTGATGAGATGAGAGTCGAACTTGGCTCAGGGTCTGAATAGCAGCAAATCGATGAGCTACACCAAAGTGGTGCAGGCAGACTGGCCTGTCGCAAAAGAACCGGTCAGCTCTGGCGCCGTCTCTCCGTATAGGCCGGCCAGCATTCCTCTTACAAGACCCCGGTCTATTGCACAAAGAACCGGATGGTCGATAGCCGCCTGACCGAACGGACAGTGCTCTGACACGATTCTGAGTTGTCCTTCGGTACCTTCGCTGTGAGCTGCAAAGCCATGAGAAGTTAGCGTTTCCGCAACTGTTGCAACTGCTGAGTGGAGTGAACGGTGAACATCCCCAGGAGCCATTTCCGCTGCCAAATGAAGGCCGTATTCATGACCCACTTCCTCTGCAAGTCGATCAGCTTCTTCGGGAGGAAGAAGCGCTAGTGCTCTGCCCAGCAGCGTGCCCATGAGATCATCGTGCCGAGCCGGAAATTCGAAAGTGATATCGGACTTAGCCGAGCGATAGCGCTTTGATGGTCGCCCAGCCTTTGACTCTCGTTGAATATCGACTACTAGATGACCAGCGGCAGCCAATTTGTCGAGATGATGGCGAGCCACGTTGTTGTGAAGACCTACCGATTTCGCAATATCGGAGACCGTCAGACCACCATCTGAGTCTCTAACAGTCCAGTAAATTTCTCTCCTGGTTGGGTCCCCAAAAGACGCGGTTATTGACTCGACAGCAGCCGAGAAGTCCCCGGGAGTGAGTGAGCGTCCATTCACACCACTAGATTCTACCGATACTGCAGGCCGTAAAGCCCTTTCCGTCTTTCCGACAGTGCGAGACTCTAACGATGACAATTTCTGATAGCGACCTAACCGAAGCGGTGAGCCGAGTAGTCGATCCCGAGTTAGGTAGAGATCTTCACACCATGGGTATGCTCCGCGGCGCATCCCTTGCAGGGAGCAACGTACACGTACTAGTGGCCTTGCCGACAGAAGACTGGCCAGTCAAAGAAGTCTTATCGGAACTTATTGAGGCCGCTGTCAACGACTTTGAAGGTGTTCAGTCGGTCTCCGTGGAATTTACGATTATGGATGAGGCAGAACAAGCGGCTATCCGAAACCATCTGATTGGTGATCCATCCTCTACAGGTGGCGCTCAACAAGCCCACGGTCACGCAGAGGGCCGCTTGGTTCCTTTTGCTGAACCCGGTAATCGCACCCGAGTCATACTCGTGGCAAGCGGTAAGGGAGGAGTTGGTAAATCAAGTGTCACCGCCAACTTGGCGATTGCGTTAGCTCAACGTGGACTTCGTACTGGTGTCATTGACGCTGACGTATGGGGATTTTCTATTCCGCGCATGCTTGGAGTTAGCCGCCCGCCAACTGTTATCGACCAGATGGTGATCCCAGTTGAAGCTAACGGAGTTCGATGCATATCCATGGGCTTCTTTGCTCGGGAAGATCAACCCGTAATTTGGCGGGGCCCTATGCTTCACAAGGCGCTCGAACAGTTTCTTACTGATGTGCATTGGGATGACCCCGACTACCTGTTGTTGGACCTGCCCCCAGGAACCGGCGATATCTCTCTTTCTATATCGCAATTTCTACCGAAATCAGAGCTGCTTGTAGTCACCACGCCGCAGCCCGCAGCCCAAAAGGTGGCGCAACGAGCGGCCTATATGGCCGAAAAAGTCAATCTGCAAGTTCGAGGCGTGATTGAAAATATGAGTTGGTTTAGAGGAGACGACGGTAAGCGATACGACATTTTTGGTTCTGGTGGTGGTGAAGCCCTCGCAGCAGAACTTGACGTCCCCTTGTTGGGACAAGTGCCGCTTGTTACTGAACTTCGAGAAGGAGGCGACGTCGGGTCACCTATTGTCGTTAGTGACCCGTCCAATGAGGCATCCACAGCATTTGTCGAAATGGCTCGACTACTCACCGAAGAGTTTTTGCCCACTCGCCGATACAACGAAGGTCTGAAACTTGTTTAAGTCAGGATAAAACTTTGGTAGCTCTCAGCGAACTGCGATTTGATAACCGGTTCACAGCATCACTCCCTGGTGAAAATTCCGGAGGAACAGATCCTCGGCAAGTAATGGAAGCCTGCTATAGCCGAGTCTCACCAACCACGGTGTCACGTCCTCGGTTAGTGGCGTGTAGCCCCGAGGTATCTGAACTGCTGGGACTTAGACCAGAAGACACTACGGGCGCGGATTTTGTCGACGTCTTTTCAGGTAATCGTTTGTTGGAAGGGATGGATTCGCACGCTGCTTGTTATGGAGGTCACCAGTTCGGAAATTGGGCGGGTCAGCTAGGAGACGGCCGAGCAATAGCGTTGGGTGAGGTCATTGATGTCAACGGCGACCACCAGATGCTCCAACTCAAGGGTGCTGGACCAACGCCTTACTCACGATCAGCAGACGGACTCGCGGTTCTTCGTTCCTCCATAAGGGAATTCTTGTGCAGCGAAGCTATGCACCACCTGAGAGTGCCTACCACACGAGCTTTGTCGTTAGTCACAACAGGAGATCTCGTGGTGCGAGACGTTTTATACGACGGAAACCCGGCGCCAGAACCTGGGGCCGTCGTGTGTCGTGTCGCCCCCTCGTTTATTCGGTTCGGAAATTTCGAGATATTTGCGTCACGGGGCGATGAAGCCACATTGAAAAAATTGGCCGATTTCGTAATCCGGACCCAATTCCCAAATATTGATGATGGCAGCCCAGATTGCTACGTAGCGCTTCTAAAAGAGGTAGGCGAACTGACAGCTGACATGATCGCGGAGTGGCTGCGCGTCGGATTCGTACACGGTGTCATGAACACTGACAACATGTCAGTCTTGGGTTTGACCATTGACTACGGACCCTACGGTTGGTTGGACGACTACAACCCAAACTGGACTCCAAACACAACAGACGCACAACATCGTCGTTACCGCTATGGCAACCAACCCGCCATAGCCCAATGGAACCTTGTTCAGTTGGCCAATGCGCTATACCCGCTAGTCGGAGCAGTCGAGCCCCTTCAGGAGGCACTAGAGAATTACGCGCAACATTTCGAAGCCAAGTGGTCACAAATGATGGCAACGAAGCTTGGGCTCACAAATTTAAAGGACCACAGGGATCGAGAACTGGCTGAGCAAGCCCTTGCGGTTCTCCAGACTGTCGAAACTGATATGACGTTGTTTTGGAGAGAACTAGCGAACGTCAATTTTGATTCGTCAGTTGATGAAAAGGAGCGCTGTGCGCCCCTAATGAATGCTGTCTATCGATCAGATCTGATGACATCGGACCAACGTGCGTCTTTCGTCGATTTTGCTGAAAAGTGGTCTGCTCGACACCGAGAACTTGGAAACAACGCAATTGAAGTCACTGCCGCTATGAACGCAGTGAACCCCAAATATGTGCTCCGGAACTACATGGCGCAACTAGCTATAGAAAAAGCTGAAGAGGGTGACTCCTCAATGGTCACAGAACTTTTAGACGTGTTGCGATTGCCCTACGAGGAACAGCCACAATATGAACGCTTCTACGCGCTTCGACCGGATTGGGCTCGAACCAAGATCGGTTGTTCGCAGTTATCTTGCTCTTCCTGAATGTGAGCGAGAAGGTGGGAGAGCGGCGACCGCGGCCTACGCTATTTTGCTAGCTGCAATACGCATGGTTAATGAGACCCAAACCGCATAATTTCGAGAAAAGGTTGTCCCGTGGAAATCAGAATCGGCATGGTGAACGTTGCACGAGAATTGACGTTTGAAGTCAACGATGACGATGCAGAACAACTCAAAACTGATTTGGAATCAGCATTTGAGTCGGAAACCAGCATGCTTTGGGTAAGTGATCGTGATGGCCGCAATGTGGGTTTGTCTGTCGATCGATTGGCTTACATAGAATTTGGGGCGCCAGGAGATAGGCGAATCGGATTCGCGACAGACTGAGCAACTGGAGTATGTGTTTCTGGGTTCACAAGACGAGTGACCCGTTGCCCATACCTCGTTAGCCGCTGTACTTTCGACTGTCATGGCAACCTTGGCCGAACTGAGTCGCTTGGGCACCGGCCTCTCGACGCAGCAACTACAACACCTTCAACGCTTAATCGCCTGGTGGGGCATCTTGGCTGATCTATCGTTCTCTGATCTGCTTTTATTCGTCCCGGTGGACCGAAGCGGCGAGGAGTTCGCCATAGCGTCCCAGATTCGCCCCACCACCGGTCAGACCCTTTACCAGGATGACCATGTTGGGCTCCGCGTCAGCGACATCGACCGACCATTGGTCGCAAGTGCTTATGGTCGAGCTGAAGTCATAGAAGGCGAAGTGCCGATTAAGCCCACCAACCGGAGGGCTAGCGTGATGTGTATCCCGATAAGGCACGAGGACCAGATCATTGGCGTCCTTAGCCGCGAGCTACTACCGAATTTCGCCGAGCGTCGCGACCCCGGTGAACTTGAGCGAACGTATTTGGAAGCTTTTCACCAATTAGCGAAAATGATCGCAGCAGGAAACTTTCCCTATCAAGACAACGAAGTGGACCTTGAGCAAGTCCCACGCGTTGGGGATGGCATGCTTGTCATCGATCCCGAGTCGCGAATTCAGTACGCGTCGCCAAACGCGCTGAGCACATTGCACCGCGTCGGGGTACTAGGAAACGTGGCTGGTCGACGACTTGAAGATATTGGAATTCGACATCCGGCAATTAAGGCTGTTTCCGAACGACCCCGCGCCGTTGTTGCAGAAATCGAGCGCAATGACACCGCGGTACAACTCATGGGAATGCCCATTAGCGAAAGAGACGTGTTGCAGGGCTCGTTGCTTTTGTTGAGAGACATCACTGAATTGCGGTTGCGAGATCGACTCCTTGTTTCTAAAGACGCGACTATTCGAGAAATTCACCATCGGGTAAAGAACAACCTGCAGACAATTTCATCTTTACTGCGCCTCCAAGGCCGTCGTGTTGAATCGACCGAAGCCAAAATGGCAATTGATGAGTCAGTGCGCCGCATTAGAGCAATTGCTCTTGTGCACGAAACTCTGGCTAACGAAACGACAGACGACGTCAGCTTAAGTGAGGTCGCCGAAATGTTGGCCCGAACAGCCCAAGACAGCTTTACTTCTCCGGATCGCCCTATCCATTTCGAAGTTCAGGGCGACGCTGGCCTGGTGCCTTCGGACATAGTGACGCCACTTGCTGTTGTCTTGAACGAACTATTACAGAACACCGTCGATCATGCATTCACTAGAGAAGTGCCTCTTACCCAAGGACGCACTGGTCTAGTAGAAATTCTGCTTGATCGGACTGAGAGCGAAATCAGGATGGCAGTCCGCGATAACGGAGTCGGGGTTCCCGAGGATTTCGACGGCGAGTCACAGCAAGGTCTTGGGTTATCGATCATTCGAGGGCTGGTCACCACGGAATTAACTGGAAGCATCGAAGTTCGTCGAAGAGCAGACACGAGTGGTTCTGAAGCGCTTATCGAAGTGCCGCTTTCGCGTAACTAGGGCAACTAGTAAGAGGAACTGAGGGGCTACAAGTCGGTGGCCTAGTTCAACTGGCTTGTCTGCGAGCTCTGCTGCGTTCACGACGCAACTGGCGACGCTCCTCTTCAGAAGCCCCACCCCATACTCCTGAGTCTTGGTTGGTCTTTAACGCAAACTCAAGGCACATGTCTTTCACTGAACAGTCAACACACACAGCCTTGGCTGCGGCGATCTGTCGTAACGCCCTTCCCGTCGAACCAATCGGAAAGAAAAGAGTGGGGTCTGCCTCCCGGCACTTGGCGGTGTTTCTCCACACACCGCTCTCCAGCAACATCGATCCTCGAGCGCTCACGTCTTTGTTTCCTCCAGGTGCTACCCGTGAACAGGGGATTCACGAATAATTGTCCGTCGCCGACTCTACAAACCTCGGCTGCGAGAAACTGCTCCAGATACAAATTGGCACCCGTACGGGAGTGAGTGACAAAGATGATGCCTTCGCAGCGCTACGACAGATTACGGTCGGTCTCGTGGGCAATCAAGAGAAACTTTTCCTCAAGCAGTGCGGCAACTAATGAGTCCTCGTCCGGCGATTTTCGCGCATAGGGGTGTTTCACAAAACACTCGAGAGAACACAATTCTCGCATTCGAGTTAGCCGTAAACATGGGTGTTGACGGTGTTGAACTCGACATTTGGCAGACCAGGGATGGGCACATAGTTGTTCACCACGACCCTCATGTCGACGGGATATCCATAGAAAAAGCGAATGTTTCCGAGCTACCTAATTTCGTACCGATGCTTCCCGCCGTATTGGATGTTTGCGGGTCATTGAGGGTGAATATAGAAATTAAGAGTTCTGATGAGAACCCCCGTGCAGCATTCCAGTTAGGGGAAGCACTTATCGATTTATTGAAAATTCGCTCCGAGCCCCTAGAACGTTGGCTTGTTTCATCCTTTAACCACGATGCTGTTGACCGCGTTAACCAAAGCGCCCCGGAGCTGCCAACGGCGCTCTTATTTTGGGAAACGCCTTGGCGTTCGACAATTGAACAGGCACTGGAGCGAGGACATCAAGCCGTTCATCCGCATGAGTCGATTGTTGATAGGGATCTAGTGGAGGCGGCCAAACAAAACGGGCTCCAGGTAAACCCATGGACGGTGAACGATTTAGAACGGGCCAATCAATTAGTTGCGATGGGTGTAGACGGCCTCATCACTGACGTCCCCAGTGACATCTTGAAGCATCTGGATGCAAAAAGTTAAAGGTCTCAGGTGGTCAAGTGGGAATAACTAGTCGAAGTGTGTCTGGGCGCCAGGAGAAATCAAGCTGGTTCACTTCGCCCAGATAGTCGCCGTCTAATTGGTAAGGAAATGGGCTATGGCCCACTATCGACAGTTCAGACAAGTCATTAGCGACATGCACTGCGTCGCAATTCTCGAGCGTTTTTCCTTCGAAGAGATCCTTAAGCAAACCGAGCATTGTCTGAAATGACATGGTGCGTAACGCGATCACGCTTAAGCCGTTACTCAATGTCGCGCTAGGTGCCAAAGACAATGGCCGACTACCCAAATATGTGTACGGGTTGGTGTTCAGCACGATCGTCAGGTAGCTATCATCGATAGTTGCTAGTGGGTGTATCACCTTCATCCTGGGTCGCGAACGGTCATAGTGACGGAGCCACGTATCGACCCCAGCCCAGAGAAATAAGGGATGGCTCGCATAGCGCTTCACTCCAGGGCGCCGCTCCACTTGCCTGACCACCGCAGCGTCGAAGCCGTTTCCGCAGTGGAAGAGAAAGTAGCGTCCCGCAACTTCGCCCAGACCCACCGACTGGATCGAATTATCCGATATTGCGCCGATCGTTTGTCTTGTCGCATTCAGTGGATCGTCATCTAAGCCGATTGTTCGCGCGAAGACATTCGTGGACCCGCCTGGCAAAGGAGCTAGAACACAATCAGTTCCCGCGAGGCCGTTGGCGGCTTCGTTAAGGGTGCCGTCGCCTCCCAAGACGGCTACTAGATCGGTGCCGGTAGAGGCCGCGCCACGCGCTAGCCGCGACGCGTGACCGCGACGGCTGGTCATCGCGAGCTCTACTTCGTGATGTTCAGCGAGTGCGGCCTGAATCAGGACACGGGTTCTTGCTGTGACGGATGACGCCGATTCGTTAACGAGGAGCAAGATCCGCACCTAGCCAGTGTCGCGATTTTTGGTGCGAGAGTCGAATTAACGCTTTCCAGATGCTTCTATTTGGGGCCTTCGCTCGTATCCAATAAAAGTTTTTCTACTTTTCGTTTGGATCTCCCAGAACCTCGGGGCAGAATCCAGAACCATGAAGGTCGTAGTCTGCGTCAAACAAATTCCTGACCCTGCTTTGCCGGGCGAGTTAGATCCCTCCACGAACTACTTGAAGCGAGATGACAAATTGATTCTCGATGAGTCAGATTCATATGGGGTAGAGATGGCTCTCCAACTGGTAGAGAGCGCCGGTGGAGGCGAAGTGTCGCTTGTCTCCATGGCACCCAATAATGAAGTCAGTGGACTTAGAACAGCCTTAGCGATGGGTGCCGAAGACGCAGTTCTCGTCAGTGATAATGCGCTAGCCGGAAGCGATGCTCTAGGCACCGCTCGAGTTCTGGCGGCAGCAATATCAAGAATGTCACCCGATCTAGTCCTCGCAGGGGTTGAATCCTCTGACGGCTACACCGGAACAGTGCCGGAAATGATTGCAGGTGTGCTCGACATGCCATCAATCACATTCGCAAAACAAATCGAGATTGACGGCACCACCGTAAAAGTTCAGCGTCAAACCGAAGCCGGGTATGACGATGTGGAATGCCAAACCCCGGCTCTGGTTTCAGTTACCGCAGGAGTTGTTGAACCCCGCTACCCATCTTTCAAGGGAATTATGGCGGCGAAAAAGAAACCCGTTGAAGAACTTGACCTAGCAGCGTTGGGTGTAGACGGATCTAGCGTGGGTCAAAGTGGTGCACGACAAGAAACACTGAGAGTCACCGACGCAGAAGAACGACAAGCAGGGGAAGTCATCGAAGATGAAGGTGACGCCCACGAGAAAATTGTTGAGTTCTTGGGTGAACTCAAGATCGTCTGAGGAGGTCGCAAATGTCTGTTGAAACCATCCTTGTCTTCGGTGAAGGCGATGAAAGTGGTCCAAGTGGATTGACACTTGAGTTGCTGGCAGCGGCTCGAGACCTAGCAACAAAGGTAGAAGTGTTCGTTGCAGGAGACGGAGCCGCTATGGCAGCCGAATTGGGTTCCCATGGAGCTTCAACGGTTTACAGCACCGGACCTATTGACGGAAAGCTGATGGGAGTTCATGCCGCAGCGACACTGCAGGCGCATTTAGAGTCGAACTCAGCCGAGGCTATTTTCTTTGGTCAAACGCCCGATGGGCGCGACACGGCAGCGAGGCTCGCGGTGCGACTCGACCAACCCGTTGTAACAAACAACGTAGGCGCGTCAGTCGAAGATGGAGCATTGGTCGTAGAGGAGCCAGTTTTTGGCGGTACCCAAAACGTATTCACAGCTTTCAGAAACGACGGACCCTCATTAGCCCTATTTCGGCCCAAGTCTTTTGAGGCCGAAGCCACAGGCGGAGCACCAGCCGAAGTCGTGGCTGTCGACACTGTCGACCCCGGTGCAGCTGGGGCGGCAGCGGTCACGGGCCGACATGTAGAAGAACGTTCCGGACCTCAGTTAGATGACGCCGAAGTAGTTGTGTCAGGTGGACGTGGCCTGGGACAGCCCGAAGCCTACGAGATGGTCGATGAGCTAGCCGGGCTGCTTGGAGCGGCGTCGGGCGCATCCCGAGCCATTGTTGATGCTGGTTGGGTTCCCTACGCGAAGCAGGTTGGCCAAACTGGCAAAGTCGTTAAGCCAAATGTTTATGTTGCCTGTGGTATCTCAGGAGCTACACAACACCTAGTAGGTATGAAGGGCTCAAAGAACATCATCGCCATCAATAAGGACCCAGAAGCCCCGATCTTTGGAGTCGCTGACCTGGGAATTGTGGGGGATGTTCACAAAGTGATTCCGGCACTAATTGAGGCACTGAAGTCGCGCTAATAACTCCGGTTGCCCGTCACTGTTTTTTGGTGGGTCTTCCAGGTTTTCAAATCAAGGGCCAAGGCCACCTATAACCGTCATCCTCTGGAAAGAACGGGTGTTCCCTGACCCATTGCGACCGGCTGATAAGAGCCTCTATCTCGGGCTCCTCAAGCCAGTCCATGACCCGATTGACCGAGCCCTCACAGACCTGTCCCACTCCGTGCATTAGAGCCTCATTAATGGGTTGGTTCGCAAAGTCCCATATCACTGTTCTCAACTTAAATTCACTTGAGAAACAGAGTCCGTGGTCGATACCGAAAATTAAACCCGACCTAGAGAGCAGGCAATGGCCCGCCTTTCGGTCGGTGTTGTTAGCTAACAAGTCAAGAACGCAAAGCTTTTGAAGACTTAAATGATTTCTCGGATCTTTAACCAACGTGAAGTGATGCTGTTCGAAGTCAGCGTCAATGAACAATTGGACAGAACCAATCCCGTGCGGTCCAACTCGTTCAACAGTTGGAGGTACGACATTCCAACCCAATTGTTGGCTTAACTCGTACGCGGCTATCTCTCTTTTGTATAGACCTGGGGGAAAATCCCACAGCGGTCGCTCACCCTCGACTGGCTTATAGATGCCTTTTACGCTTTTTTCCTTTGCGTCGGCCCGCACAAGAAATGTGGCGTTCGAGCTATAGGGCATTCGAGCAAGTAGTTCGATGTCACCTTCCCGTAACACCTCAATCGCTTCGTCGAAATCAACCAGCTGATTTGAGGACTGGTCGCTGTCTCCAGTGGTGTCGTCACTCACCGACTGGTTTATGCCCATTTTGTCGCCCGAAGTCGCGTCCGTACTCGATTAGAAACAAGGCATGGTCGATGAAAGCTTTCGCCTGACCATAACTAATGTGGATATGAGCCTCGGATGGGGCGTCGTCTTCCCGGTCAGGTAATTCCTGGGCTACAACGACTATTTCCTTTGGATCCTCGGTGACCCCTATGGCTAACGCTCCCACCGTCCATGCTGCGTTCGGCGGTTCCACCATTTCCTTAAGTTCAACGGAAGTTTGATCGACCTGGTCTGCCTCCAACACGTTGGCAAGGTGGCTAGCTAGCGATTGGACTTGACCCTTTTCGAGCTTGAGAGTCAAGACCTCATCTTCTGTTTGTGCTTGCAGATAAAAAATACGGTCACCAGCGTCGCCTACCGTTCCGGCAACGAAGTTTTTTGGGTTTCTAATTTCGTAGTTATCAGTCATTGTTCCTATTGAGAATAATGGGCTCGATTAAGCAGGTGAGAGATCACTTAGTTCGCCAGTGTTATTAACAGACAGCACAACGGGACCGCCAGATGTGTACAGAATCGCTGTAACCGAACAAGGAGACACCACCGTCCGCTGAAACAGATCTAGGTGCGTTCCCATGGAATGCGCAACCAGAGCACGAATGGGGTCCGCGTGGCTGACCGCAACAATGGTCTCGCCCGGATGGTTTGTGACCAGACGAGCGACCGTGTCACTCATCCGTGTTTGCATCTCTACGAATGACTCGCCATTAGGAAACCTGAATCCCGAAGGATATTTCTGCACTGCGGACCAGGTATTTAGCTTCCTGAGATGGCTCAGTTTGCGGCCGGTCCAGTCGCCTACGTCCAGCTCAAGCAAACCTCGGTCTTGCTTTACTTTGACGCTGACTTCTTTGGAGATAGCTCTCGCTGTTTCTTTGGTCCTTTCTAAAGGACTGCTGTAAATAGCAGTAATGCGTTTCGCTCCCATAGCAGCTATTCGCGCACCCACTTTTCTTGCTTGTTCTGCCCCAATCTCCGATAGGTGAATGCCTGGCTTGCGACCATAAAGCTCAATGCCCGTGGTGGGTGTCTGTCCGTGCCGGACCAGAAGTATGAGACAAGGTCGATGAGATGAAGCCACGAAGTGTGACCGTAGTCGTAAAGACGCCTCAGAGTCTGCAACACTCGGCGTTGTGGATTCTCTCGTTGCGTTGGCTGAAGCTATAACCGAGTGTCGTCGCTGCGAACGTCTTGTCCAATGGCGAGAAAAAATTGCTCAAGAGAAACGTGCAGCGTATGCCGAGGAAGAGTATTGGGGTCGAGGTGTTCCCGGGTTTGGTGACCCCGCAGCGAAAGTCGTCATCGTTGGTTTAGCACCAGCAGCTCATGGCGCAAATAGAACTGGTCGAGTATTCACGGGAGACCGATCTGGAGATTTTCTTTTTGCGTCGCTGCACAGAACTGGCTTCGCGAACCAGCCGCGGGCTACTCACCTTGATGATGGGCTTGCACTTCACGATGCGTATGTCACTGCGGCCGTAAGGTGCGCCCCGCCTGGGAACAAACCAACGCCAGAAGAGCGAGATAACTGTCTTCCATACATCGAAAAGGAATTAGCTCTTCTTACGGAGAGCAAAGTTTTTGTGGCGTTGGGCCAATTCGGTTATCAGGTTGCGAGCTCGATCCTCGGAATACGTCCGAGACCCAAATTTGGTCATGGAGTTGTGGTGCCAATAAGACACCAAAGTGACGAAATAGGGAGACACGTGGTGTGCTCTTTTCACCCAAGTCAACAAAACACTTTCACGGGACGCTTAACGGAACCGATGCTTGACCAGGTTTTCGTCACTGCTCGCGAGCTAGCCGGCATGGACCCCATCTAGGCTTTTCCTGTGCAGAACTTTGCCAAACCAAATCTTCTATATCGGTTTTTGGTTGTTATCTCTTTCGTGGGGATTAGCGCATGCGCTTCCCAACCACCCCAAGCTCGCCCTGTAGGCCCATCAGAATCTTCCTTCAGTAACCCAGGCACATTGCCGACTGAGACCACGTCTAGGACAAGCGAGTATTTACTTGATATCGGTACCACGGTGGCTTTCCTTGATTCATGTATCTCAGATTCTGGGCTTGTTGGCCCCTGCCACTGTGCTGCAGAATTGTTGGCTTACGACGTCGACTCGAGTGACCTAGCAGCCCTTGAAGACCGCATGGGTGCCTTCAATGAATTCCCGGTTGAACTCGCAGGTTTGTTAGTGCAATGCAGGGGAGTGGAGAGGCCACCCGTATGGAGTTCAGCGACGAAAGAAAATTATCTCGCTGCTTGCGCACAGAATTCAGAACGACTCTTGGATTTGTGTCGTTGCTCAGCGTCGCGTGCGGCTGACGTCATTCCAGAGGAGCGACTGCCGGAGTTCCTGGAAGCGGATGATTTAAGACCCAGCATGGTTGACCTCATCAACACATGCTTGTGAAACATTTGGGGCGAATTACTTACGGGTAGGAAGAAGGGCTGGCTGTTCCCACGCAAATTCTGGCCATCGTGTTCGCGATTTTTGGCTCAACTTGTGCATGAGTTCAATCGCTCCTGGGTCATCGTCGCCGGGTCGTCCGATGAGATAGCCGCCCTCCAACATTTTCATGATGATTTCGCGGCCCAACGGCGTGCGAACAATTGTTAGCGTCCAGTCACTGTATTTACCTATGCCACCGGTCGATATGTCGGCATGTTCAGCAGCAAAATCCGGGCAATGGTTACAACCCTCTCGTGTCCACGCGTGACATTCCTTCAAGTTGATCTCGTAGTAGCCGCCATCATGGGTCCAGATTTGGAAGACACCTTTGATATTTGTCTTCTTAATCGTGTGGCGGTCAAGGCCATATTTCTGCTCGAAGAGTTCTTCGAAAATTGCTTCATCGAAGGACTTGGAGCAAAGCAGGCCAATGTTTAGGGCAAACCTGTTGCCGACTTTGCCGATTTTTCTTGACTTGGCAACTGGAACTATCGAGCTTTGGCAACTCATTCCGACTAGCGCTATTTTCTTTGCACCAGCTTCGATCGCTTCGTCATATGCGAGGGTGTTAGCGGAGTAGGTGTAGCGACTCCCTGCTCCTCGAATTACATCATCCCGGTTAAATGCGACACCAGGTGAAGCTGTCCACTGTGAACCCTCACCTTCTCCAACATATGAGGTAAGCGCAGCGTCGATATAGCCATTCTCCAGTGCCCAAATGAGAATCGCTGATACAAGCCCACCATCTTGTCCGACCTGATGAATGAAATCGTCCGAGGCTCTAGTCAAGATGATGTCTTTGTATATTCCCGAAGGCTCCTCTGGAGTCCGTGGCCTGCTGAATAAAAAGTCGTCTGCCTCATCCTCCCAAGTCCGGAATCGAGGACAGGCGCGCGTGCAGCTAGTGCATCCCTTTTCGCCGTGACCGCAGTTAGCTTCCCCAAGTTCTTCTTCGATGTGGAAAGGCTTAAAGCCGCCCTGAACGTGGTCGTAACCGATTACGTCATGAGGGCAACTGATTACGCAACCAGCGCAGCCTGTACATAGACCAGAGGTGATTACCTCTTCGTGGAGTTCTTTCCATTGAAAGGACCAACGTTCGCGTTTGGGTGCTTCGGTGCTTTCCTCAGCTAAAGCCATGCCAAAGAGAATACGTGGTGGAGACGAATTTCACCTATTAAAAACCAATAGTCATGACGCTTTTGGGTCATGACGAACCGCAAGCTAGGGTGACCCCTCGCGCTGCCATATTGCTCACCACTGAACAGGCACGCACCCCCGAGGACTAATGAACGAATCTGAACTGCTAGAGCTATTGAGCGCCGCCCGTGTAGCAACGCTGGCAACTATCCGAGCGGATGGACGCGTCGACCTAGTACCCGTAACTTTCGCCTTCGACGACCGGACAGTCGTGACGGCTATTGATCACAAGAAGAAGTCAACAACTGAACTAAAGCGGCTGGAAAATATAAAGCAATTCCCCGAGGTAACCCTTCTCGTGGACCGGTATGACGATGACGACTGGAAGCAGCTTTGGTGGGTGCGAATCAGGGGTCGAGCAAAGGTGTACCAAAGTGGTAACGAGTTTGACCGAGCGATCGATCTGTTATCAGAGCGTTACACCCAGTACGTAGAAAAACGCCCTAAAGGGCCGGCCATCGTGATTGAACGAACTGAGTTAACCGGCTGGAAGGCCTAATTGGCCTTGCCCTCGTTGACCAGTACGAGTTTGCCGCGGTCAATAGCCGAAAGTGAGCAGCCAAAGACGACGGTTGTAACTGTTAACGTGACGCCCCCGAGTATTAGAAAACTGACCACCATTTGAGTCATAACTGCCTCAAGCGGATCGACGCCAGCCAGAAGCATCCCGGTCATGGTGCCTGGAAGCAATACCAAGCCGATCATCCTCATCCGCTCAATTGGCGGCACCAAAGCAATCTTTACTGCTTTGGTGATTTGAGGTCGGATAGCGGTGCGGGCTTTAAAGCCCAAAGCGAGCATGGCTTCTATTTGACCGCGCTCGTCGCGCACCAACTCCACAAATCTCATGGCTCCCGCAGAAGTTGCGGGGAGCGTGTTGCCAAGAACTATGCCGGCCATAGGCACAAGCGTTGATGGTTGAAGCGGGAGCACGTCGAAACAAAACACCACTGCAAGGCCAGATGCCACAGGTGCGGTAACTGCAAGAGCGCAAAGCAAGTACGACGGTCGGTGCTCACCCAAGTCAGTCGTGCGACGCCTAACTAGTCCAGTAGCAAAGATCAGCATGGCGAAGCACCACAACCAAGACCACATCAGATGAGCCCCGGACCTGAGCGCAGGAACAAGCAAGACCCCGGCCAACAGAAGTTGTAGGACAGACCTAAGGGAACTCAACGAAATCGAACGAACTAAGCCAAGATCGAGTCTCCAGGAGACCGCTAACGCAACCAGTGTCATGGCCGCCGCCGCGAGCACCCCCCATGGAGACACCTTTGCTGTAGTCAGTAGGTCGCTCAGCACGTTTTGAATGTAGTCACTGATTGGAGGCAATAACCAGGTAGGCAATGGTCAAATAACTTCTTTGCGCCCTCGGCAGGATTCGAACCTGCGCTCATGGCTCCGGAGGCCACTGCTCTATCCCCTGAGCTACGAGGGCGGGCTAGCGAATGTATCGCGTCGAACAAATTGCTCCACATCAACACCTATTTCAAAATGCAATCATAAGTCGCTTCGGGTGAGCAGGGTCGCAGCGGTACAGTCGAGATTGTCCCGTCATCACAATGATGACGGGCTTGCATTGTGACCGGCAGGGAGCACATTGGTGATTACAGAAGTCTTGGCACAAGCCTTGGCGGACTCATTTAGAGAGCTAGATACTGAAATCGCCGCGACCGACGTCCAAATGGAACGACCCGGAGCACGCGAGCATGGCGACTGGTCCTCAAACGTTGCCCTAGTGATGTCAAAACGCCTTGAGCGCAATCCAAGGGAATTGGCGACAGAACTAGCCAAGATTGTTGAGTCGCGAGACTTCAATGTGATTGACCGAATAGAAGTAGCAGGCCCAGGCTTCATTAACTTCTATCTTTCCCCCCAGTGGCTGCATGACGTGCTGATAGACGTCCTCACCCAAGGCGAACATGACTACGCGCGACCGACAGTTGGAGATGGCGCATCCATCAATCTTGAGTTTGTATCAGCAAACCCCACTGGTCCATTGCACGCAGGAGGGGGCCGTTGGGGCGCATATGGCGACAGTCTGGCCCGCATTTTCCGTCGGTGCGGTTATAGAACCTTCACCGAGTACTACGTCAATGACCGAGGACTTCAGACCGAGCTGTTCGGCGCCTCGTTAGTAGCAAGACGAGATGGCGTGGAGTTACCCGAAGACGGATACGCCGGCGAATACGTCACCGAGTGGGCACGTGAAATGCCTAATGGAGCAGAACCCGTTGCATGGGGTCAACAACGAGCGCTAAGAGATGTCCAAGATTCGCTCACATCGATGAACGTGACGTTCGATCATTGGGCCAGCGAAAAAGCACTTGTTCAGTCCGGAGCTATGGAAGAAGTCATACAACTCCTTCGAAGTTCAGGCTGGGTCGACGAACGTGAAGGAGCGACATGGCTGCGAACCTCCGAATTCGGAGATGAAAAAGATCGGGTTCTTATCAAGAGCGACGGAGAACCCACCTATTTCGTACCTGACATCGCCTACCACAATCAGAAATTTGATCGCGGCGAACTCGTTATCGACGTTCTTGGGGCAGACCATCACGGTTATGTCCCGAGAATGGCAGCCGCTATGGAAATGCTGGGACACCCAGTGGATTGCTATGAAGCCATCATTGGTCAAAACGTGACGTTGGTTAGAGGCGGCGAGGAAATCAAACTGTCAAAAAGAACTGGGACCATGGTCGAAGTGAGTGAGCTCATCGAAGCCGTTGGCCCAGACGTCGCTCGCTTTGCGTACCTGCTCCAGTCCATCGACACCCGACAAACCATCGACATTGATGTGTTATCCAGTCAGGCAAACGAAAATCCTGTGTACTACGTGCAATATGCACATGCTCGAATAGCGGCAGTTAGCCGTGAGGCAACAAACAGAGGAATTTCTCGTTGCCTCATCGACGCGATGGATGTCACAGTTCTGCAGCATGAGCGAGAACTAGAAATTCTTCGATGCCTGTCCACCCTCCCGGAGATAGTCGAACTTGCTGCGCGCGATAGAGCACCCCATCGTGTAGCAACCTGGATCCGAGAATTAGCGGCAGCATTTCATGGCTTCTATCACGACTGCCCAGTTCTTCGATCTGACGTCGCTACGGAGCTTCAACAAGCCCGACTTTGGTTGGTCGAGTCTGCTCGCATCGGCTTCGCCATAGGACTCGATCTTCTCGGTATTACTGCGCCCGACGAAATGTGAAAGGACCCCATGAATCACACAGAAATCCCTGATGGTCCTGTACCAATGTCTCTTTTGCCCGACTCGGCACAAGTTGGACCTCGCGGTGAGCTACAGATCGCAGGGCTATCCGTTGATGAACTAGCAGCTGAATACGGCACACCGCTCTTCATCTATGACGAACAACACCTCCGATCAAGGTGTCGGGAAGCACGTAACGCATTAGGTGAAGGAACCGCGTATGCAAGCAAAGCGTTCCTGTGCACAGCGATGGCGCGTCTCGTGAACGAGGAAGGTTTACACATCGACGTAGCCAGCGAAGGTGAATTACTCACAGCTATTGCGGCAGGTGTCCCCGGAGAACGGATCGTGTTTCATGGAAACAATAAGTCGCTCACCGAATTGTTGGCCGCTCGTACCCATGCAGTCGGTCGAGTCGTAGTCGACTCGTTCGACGAACTCAGCCGACTCCAACACCTCCACGAAATCGATGGCCTAGTCGCCCAAATACAACTCCGCGTTACTCCCGGAGTGGAAGCCCACACCCATGAATACATATCAACCGGTCAAAACGACTCCAAGTTTGGATTCGGACTGGAATCCGGTGCTGCCGAAGAAGCAGTGCGTAACTGCGCGTCCAACCCAGGCGTAGAACTTATGGGCATTCATCAACACATCGGCAGTCAAGTGTTCAGAGTCGACAGTTTTGCTCGAGCTCTCGAAGTCGTAGCCGGTTTCTCCGAACCACTCGGGTTACCGGAGTTATCGGTAGGAGGGGGACTCGGCGTCGCATACCTCGAATCAGAATCAGCTCCCTCCATCACCGAGTGGGGAGAGATGCTCAGCGAAGCCTGCAACCAACTAGGAATCAACGCTCGAGTGTCTGCTGAACCCGGCAGATCGATAGCTGCCCAAGCGGCGATCACTGTCTATTCGATAGGAACCATCAAGGAAATACCAGGAATACGAACCTACATAGCGGTCGATGGAGGCTTTGGCGACAACCCACGACCAATGCTCTACGGCAGCGGCTATACAGCTTTCGCTCCAACCAGAATTACTGAACAGCGTAACTCCCTAGCTCGAATAGTCGGCAAACACTGTGAATCAAGTGACGTCATTGTCCAACAAGCCCACCTTCCAGAAAACCTGCAAGTAGGGGACTTGATAGCCACCCCCGTAACTGGTGCTTATGGATACTCGATGGCGAGTACATACAACAGGATGCCCCGACCGGCAGTCATCTTCGCTTCAGATGGCGAGGCTCGACCCGTGATTCGTAGAGAAACCATCGAAGACCTAACGGTTCTTGACCTGGGCTAAATAACAGTCTCAGGTTCAACTAGTGGACCGTAGCTATAAATCGACATCAGCAATGAACCCTTTGACCGGTACGGTTGAAGGTATGCAGTCGGAATCACATTCACCGGTTCGAGTTGGACTTCTGGGTTGCGGCACAGTCGGTGGCGCATTAGCCAGAATTATTGATGCAGATGCGGACCGCATAGCAGCGCGCACTGGAGTTCGACTTGAGATAGCAGGTATCGCTGTACGCAACCTTTCCGCGGACCGAGATGTCAGCCTCCCCGAAGAAGTCTTTACACGGGAACCCCAAGCCCTAGTTGGCTCACCCGACGTTGACATCATCGTTGAAACAATCGGAGGAATTGAACCAGCGCGACAACTAGTCATCGACTCGTTGAAATCTGGGAAGCCGGTAATTACCGCCAACAAAGAGTTGGTAGCGAACGTCGGACAAGAACTTTTTGAAGCCGCTTCTGCCGGAGGAGTTGACCTCTTCTTCGAAGCGGCGGTCGCAGGCGGTATTCCTCTCATTCGTGCTTTGCGGGACTCATTGGCTGGAGAACGCATTAATCGAGTCATGGGAATCGTCAACGGCACTACGAATTTCATCTTGACCAAAATGACGGAAGAAGGAGCCGAATACTCCGACGTGCTGGCCGAGGCGCAAAGTCTCGGATTTGCCGAAGCCGACCCAACAGCTGATGTGGAAGGAGGCGATGCCGCTGCGAAAGCAGCAATATTGGCGACTATCGCCTTCGGTGCAAAGGTCGTTGCTGGAGACGTGTACCAGGAAGGCATAAGTCAAGTTTCCAAGGCTGATATAGCTGCCGCATCTCACATGGGACATGTCATCAAATTGCTGGCCATAGCGGAATCCGATGGGAGAGAGGTAGCAGTCAGGGTGCACCCGACCATGGTTCCTCAGAACCATCCGCTCGCCTCAGTCCGGGAGAGCTTCAACGCTGTATTTTTAGAAGGCGCAGAGGTCGGTGATCTCATGCTTTACGGACGCGGCGCAGGGGGTGGGCCCACCGCCTCCGCAATGCTTGGAGACCTCATTTCTGCCGCAAGAAACTTGCAACAAGGGGTGGCGGGAGACATGGGATCGTTTTCCGAAGTGGCAATTCGGGCCATCGACGAAACCACCAGCGCGTTCTACTTACAACTAGACGTTGAAGACCAACCCGGCGTGCTGGCTGCCGTCGCCAATGTCTTTGGCGAACACGGAGTATCGATCCGCTCGATGGAACAACAAGGCCAAGGCGCCACTGCTCACCTTGTATTCATAACCCATAAGGCCCGAGAGGCAGACATGCAGTCCACAATTCGCGAATTACGAGATTTGAAAGAAGTACGTGACATCGGTGCCCTGATTCGCGTGGCGGGCGAATAGTTGCGGCGAGGCATGAAAACGTGAAGTACGAAAGCACCCGCGGCAAAGCACCACTTCTCGAATTTGCCGATGTTTTGCTGGCCGGATTGGCGTCGGATGGTGGACTTTATGTGCCTACAGAGTTCCCCAAATTCACACCTGCGGACCTGGAGTCGTTTAGACAAAAGTCGTATAGCGAGGTAGCCACTCAGGTGTTGACACCGCTCGTGTCACCATCGATAAACAGTGACGATCTAGCCAAAATGGTCGAAGAGTCCTACACGACTTTCCGACACCCTGAGGTGGTACCAGTCCGGCCATTGACTACTGAACGCAACGAAAATCTTTTCTTAGCTGAACTGTTCTGGGGTCCCACATTTTCGTTTAAAGACGTCGCCCTGCAACTCCTTGGAAGATTGTTCGAATACGAATTGTCGCGTCGTGACACAAGCGTGACAATTGTTGGCGCTACCTCGGGGGACACAGGTAGCGCTGCGATAGAGGCTTGCAGGGAACGAGATGGAATCAACCTCATCATGCTCCACCCGCGCGGCCGAGTATCGGAAATACAACGACGACAAATGACGACCGTTGAGAGCGCAAACATCCATAACGTGGCGATTGACGGCACCTTCGACGACTGCCAAGACTTAGTTAAGGCAATGTTCGCTGACACCGCATTTCGAGATAGTTATCGATTGGGTGCAGTCAACAGCATCAATTGGGCGCGCGTAGCCGCACAAACCGTCTATTACTTCACTACTGCTTCCAAGCTCGTGGGTCCCAACGAACCAATTTCGTTTTGTGTGCCGACTGGCAACTTCGGCAACATCTTTGCGGGATATATAGCCGCGCAGATGGGCTTGCCTTTGGATCGTTTGATCATGGCCAGCAACCACAATGACATCCTGACTCGTGCTCATCTATCAGGAGTCATGGAGATTCGGGAAGTTCAGCCATCAACCAGTCCAGCAATGGATATCCAAGTGTCCAGCAATTTTGAGCGGTTGCTCTTCGAGCTAAGCGGCAAGGACTCGTCATGGTTGAGCGAGGCGATGCGAGAATTTCGAACCGAGGGATTCATCGCGTTGCCGCCGAACATTTTAGAACTCCTCCGTATTTCCTTCGAAGCTGGAGCAGCTTCGGACCAACAAGTCGCGGAAACAATCAGCGAACTACATTCGACCCAGCAGGACTTCCTTGACCCGCATACAGCGGTTGGAGTGAATGTTGCGAGACGTTTCGACTCACACAACAGCCCGATAGCGGTTATGGCCACTGCTCACCCAGCAAAATTTGAAACAGCGGTTGCTGACGCCACCGGCCTGAACCCGCCCCAACCAGAAGAAATTGCTGCCCTGGCAGGTATACCGGAACGATGCACTGAACTAGGCGACGACCTAAACGCAGTGATGGAATTCGTATCGTCGGTATCCCAGTAAAGACTATTCGGGCCACGTTGTGAGTAACGGCACTAGGTGAGTAGCCTGGTCACATCGTTCGGTTGCTCATGTGTTTTCGTGAATCAAGCAACCGGGCCTGGGCGACAGCTGTCACCTAGGTTCCTACGAGCGGCCTTAAACAGCTTCCCGGCGCAATTGTTCTGCCCCGAGACTAAGAGGATGAGATGTCAGATCAGCCAGACCGAACGGTGCTAGAGGCGAAGTCACGTGATGACTTAGTAACTATGGCCAGCGCATTGGGAATTGCAGTAGCCCCTCGAGCGCGAAAGGCGACCATCATCGACGACATTCTGAATGGCCCGTCTGCTGAACAGGACGACCACCAGGGTGAGGAAACTAACCGAAGAGTTCGCCGAACACCTGAAACAGAAGACTCCGATTCGACTGAGGATGTCCCACCGAAGGATCTCGACGCGGTTGAAGGCAACCCCTCCGAAGACGATCAAGAACCTGAGCCAGAAGCACCCAAACAGCGGGAAGATGATGACGCGAGTATCGGTGAACCCGGTAACCGCCGCCGCCGCCGCCGTGGACGGGATCGCGAACGTGACGACAACTGGCAGGGAGAACCAGTCCCATGCGAAGGAATCTTGGACCTCCGTGATGAGGGATATGGATTTCTTCGCACGACAGGCCCATTGCCCTCCAACGACGACGTATATGTGGCAGCGAAACAAGTCAGAACCCACGGACTACGCAAAGGTGACATTGTCAAAGGCGCCAGCCGGCCGGCAGCTAGGAACGAAAAAAACCCTGCACTAGTGCAGATTGATGAAATTAATGGAGCAGAGCCGGGAGAAAGTCGAGAACGGCCACTTTTCGAAGACCTCAAAGCCGTTCACCCCCACGAGTCATTACAGCTTGAAGTCGACGGGGAAGAGAATCCAACAGCTCGAGTCATTGACCTCGTAGCGCCGATCGGCAAAGGCCAGCGCGGTTTGGTTATCTCGCCTCCGGAATGCGGCAAAACATCAACCATTAGAGAGTTAGCGGTAGCACTGGAAAGAAATCACCCCGACCTCCATCTGATTGTTCTGCTTATCGACGAACGACCAGAAGAAGTGACCGAAATTGCAGACGTTGTCGAAGGAGAAGTTTTAGCTTCGACGTTCGACCGACCCCCAGAAGAACACACCCAGGTCGCGGAACTGACTCTTGAACGAGCCAAAAGGATGGTCGAAGAAGGACTTGACGTCGTCATCCTCATCGACGGACTCAGCCGACTGGCTAGGGCGTACAACCTCGTAGCGCCCGGTAATGGGAAGGTCCTAGTTGAAGGAGTCGCTGCCGGAGCGCTGTACCCACCCAAACGATTTTTCGGCGCAGCGCGAGCCCTTGATGAAGGTGGCTCTTTGACCGTTGTCGCTACCGCTGCGATCGAGACTGGCTGGCGCCTAGATGAAATGATCCTCGAATCCCTGCAGGGCACCGCTAATTCCGTGGTGCGTCTAGACCGGCGAGCCGCTGACCGCAGGGTTTACCCTGCCATCGACGTAGTTGCCTCGTGCACCCGAGAGCTTCAACGACTCAAGGGTGAGGAACGAATGCTGGAAGGCCAGGCGCTCGCAGACTCACTTGTAGCGACCGAAGACAACGTCTCAGGCTCCGCAATTGACTGGGTACTTGATCAAATTCAGTCGACCAGAACCAACCAAGAAATACTCAGCAACTTGGCTAACCGCAAAAGTTCGAGCGACACTCAATAAGCGATGAGAACCTATTTGTTGACGCGAGTGTGCGATTCGGTGATGCAACCGCCAGAATGGACCCACCATGAAAAGTGATATCCACCCGAACTACCGCCCCGTCGTGTTTCGCGACGCAGGTGCAGACTTTTCGTTCATCACTCAGTCAACTGTTGAGACAACTGACACCATTGTCTGGGAAGACGGCAACGAATACCCGCTGGTCACCGTTGAATTATCCAGCGCCAGTCACCCATTTTTCACGGGACAGATGAAGATCGTTGACACCGCAGGGCGAGTAGAACGCTTCGAGCGTCGCTACGGGCGTAGGCGAGGGTCAGAACAAAACTCCGACGCCGCTGCGGAATAAACCAGCCCGTGGGGTTAGAACCCGAGCGACGTCGTCAACTACATGCGATGAAACTGCGTTCCCTCGTGGGAGAGCATTTGTCTACTTCCGCAGAAGACGTAGTTGGAACCGATGAGGGAGCATCCGCCAACCTGAGCGACGGCAGCGTGGCAGTGCTCGCCGAAGAACGTGCGCACCGAGGCCTAGGCAACGCTCTTGCTTTGTCAGTTCGTTCAACTTCGGACGAAATCTACCTCTTCGCCGCACAAGAAGGACCAGTATTGGCTCGACGAGCAGCGCTCTTCACAGGACCTATAGAGGTTTTCGCTGCAGAAAAAGACTCAGTAAGCCGAGCCGTTCCGGCACCACCACTGCCACCAATGAAAGCGGTGTCAGCGCCACAATTAGTTGAGGTGCTCCAACAAGCAGGTCTCGAAGTAGTCCACGAACACGGAGTCACCGTCGGAGAGGTAGCAGGTCTCGAAGTCGCTCGAATTGTCTCCGATGAAGTCGGAACCCGTATCGAAGTAGGCGTCGGTGCCCATGACAGGGAAGCATTCGCGCTCTTACACGGAGCGGTTCCAACGCCGCAGGCCATCGAACAAGTCGCAGGTGTTGTTCGCTCTCACCGTTTACCTGGAGCTGAGCCACACCCATTGAACCGACTCGGAGCAGAAAGGTGGTTGCGCGCCCACCTGATAGCTCAACCAGAAATGATTGGTTTGTCGGAACTGGTCGCTGTCGCTCCTCCTATCCAACGAACCAACCTCAAAGAAGCCGTGCCCGCAGTAGCGATGGGCAGGTCAACTTCAGGAGAAGTGATCGTAGTTTGTGCCGTCGGAATCGACCTCGACCTGGTTCCCTTTGCGGCAGATGCACGCTTGCTGCATAACCAGGATGCAGACCTCATGGTGGTAGTGCCAGAACGCGATGAGCATCAAATACTCAGAGATCTTGCCGAACGGCTCGTTGATTCAGCAAAAGTTGTGGCGGTACCAGACGGATGGCGCGAATGGACAAGGCTGTCGTCGGTACCCTGAGAGTGTGCTTGATCGTCTGCTGCAACTAGAAGAAGAGTTGGCTCATGTTGAGTCCCAGCTTGGCGACCCTCAAGTCACGTCCGACCGCAATCGATTCGTCGAAGTCAGTCGACGACATTCGCAGTTGACCGAAATGATCGAAGTTGGGGGAGCATGGCGAACAGCTCTCGAAGATGCTGCGGCGGCGAAAGAGATGGCCGAATCAAGCAGCGGTGATGAAGCTGTAGAGGCCCGAGAGATGGAAACAGCTGCGCTGGAAGATGCTGAATCACTTGAGGAGAAGTTTCGATACTTACTCTTGCCAAGAGACCCCAACGACGACCGTAACGTCATCGTTGAGATACGGGGAGCCGAGGGAGGCGAAGAAGCGAACCTGTGGGCCCGTGACCTGTTTGAGATGTACCGCTCATATATCAACACCAAGGGCTGGACTATCGAAGTCCTCGGAAGTCACTTCAGTGACATGGGTGGATACACCGATATTGCATTTTTAGTAAAGGGCGACGCCGTATGGAGCCACCTCAAGCATGAAGGCGGCCCGCACCGAGTGCAGCGCGTTCCAGTCACAGAGTCCCAAGGACGGGTGCACACATCCTCGGCTGCTGTGACAGTGCTCCCAGAAGCAGATGAGGTTGAAGTCGAAATTGATCCAAACGAACTCGAAATTGATACCTATCGCTCCTCTGGACCTGGTGGTCAATCTGTTAATACGACAGATTCGGCAGTGCGGGTTACCCACCTGCCAACAGGCCTCGTCGTCTCAATGCAAGACGAAAAGAGCCAACTCCAAAACAAAGCTAAAGCTTTGCGAGTGTTACGAGCGCGCCTTCTAAAGCTTCACCAAGAAGAACAGGCTTCTAGTCAAGCGGCGCAAAAACGAGATCAAGTCAAGAGTGGAGGCCGAGCAGAAAAGATCCGTACCTACAACTTTAAGGACAGTCGAGTTACTGATCACCGCATAGGCTTAACTCTCCACAAGTTGGAACGCGTGTTGGCGGGAGAACTTGATGACGTAGTCAAACCTCTCATGCTCCACGAGCGCGAACAACAGCTTGAGGCTGGAAATGATCCAACCTGAAAGCGAATCAGATGAAATTCTTACGGTCGGCCAACTGCGCGATGAGATAGCCGAACAACTACTAACCGCCGGTATCGAGGACTACGAAATTAGTGCTCGGAGAATCGTGGAAGAAGCTACCGGCGTTGGATTCGACGTTCATCTGCTTGAAGATAAAAAACCAGTCACTCAAAGAGTTGTATCTCGAGTCGACGCAATGTCGCAGAGGCGTGCTTCCGGAGAACCCCTTCAATACGTAATCGGGAGCTGGGGTTTCCGACAATTGGACCTAGCAGTTGATTCAAGAGCGTTGATTCCTCGCCCAGAAACAGAAGTGGTAGCAGGATTCGGGATCGATGTACTTCAACAAATGAGCGATAGTGCCGAGAGTGGCCTTCTCGCAGCCGACTTGGGAACCGGTAGCGGCGCTATAGCGTTATCGATTGCGCAAGAAGTACCTCAAGCGCGTGTTTGCGCTACTGACATATCCGAAGAAGCGCTGGCCCTAGCCAGATCAAACCTTGCCGGTTTAGGAACAAATGCAGCGAGGGTCTCTTTGCACCATGGTGATTGGTTCGCAGCGCTGCCAACAGAGGCCTTCGGGAAATTAGACCTGTTGATCTCAAACCCACCATATATTTCACCTGATGATGACCTGCCTAAAGTCGTAAAAGACTGGGAGCCTCAGACTGCGCTTATTGGAGGTAAAGACGGGTTCGTCTACTTGGACACTTTGGTTCAGCAAGGCCGAAATTGGCTGCGGCCGGGAGGTTGGCTGGTCCTCGAGTGTGGTTCTAATCAAGCGCAACGCCTGTGCGAGCTAGCCATTTCTCGTGGTTACGACGCACCGAAGATAGGTCATGATTTATCAGGAGCGCAGAGGCTGGTAACTGCTCGCCGACCTATCGACGATGTTGATCAGTCTGATCTTGAAGCAGGTAGAGATGCACTGCAAAGAGGAGCATTAGTAGTCGCACCCACTGACACGCTCCCAGGCTTACTGGCCAAATATGACGACACAGCGGCCGTCGAAGCATCATATGAAGCCAAACAACGTCCCAGAAATCAACCAGTTCCGGTGTTAGTGAGTGGACTGGCGCAAGCTGAACAACTCGTCCAGTTAGACCAACGAGCCCGATCACTAATCGGAGAACACTGGCCGGGAGCACTCACTATCGTTGCCAAGCGCCTCCACGGAGATGATCCGATTCACGGAGGCGACACGCTGGGAGTCCGATGCCCTAACCCCGGATGGTTACGACTACTCATTGATCAGTCGGGCCCTGTTACCGGATCCAGCGCTAACTTGCATGGAGTCGACACGATGTTGAACGCGCACGATGCTGCGGCCACCCTCGCCGTTGAAGTCGGCCACGTCATTGAAGGCACCTCGCAAGGAGGCCTCGCATCGACAGTGTTGGATGCGACAGGGGATTCTCTGATCGTGTTGAGAGAAGGCGCGGTAGACATCAAGTGCGACTGACAACGACGGATCATTCGCTTAGTTGAATTGGTTACGAGAATTGGGTTCTCGCGTGGGAAGATAGCTGCGTTGCCACAAACAAAGGAGAACCTTCGGTGTCTGTTATCGCGGTTGGCGCAGATCACGCGGGATTTGAGCTCAAAGAGACCATAGCTGCGCACCTAGCAGCGAACGACCACCAAATAGTTGACTGTGGTACCCACAGCCAAGACCGTGTTGATTACCCCGAGTTCGGAGCATCTGTCGCTAGGGCCGTAATCGCTGGAGAGGCGGAACGCGGCATAGTCGTTTGTGGCAGTGGCATCGGAATTGTAATGGCGGCAGGAAAGATTGCAGGCATTCGAGCAGCCACCGTCCACGACGTGACTACTGCCCGCATGACTAGGGAACACAACGACGCCAACATCATCGGCATTGGCGCACGGATGGTGGGGGAGCAAACCGCACTAGACATAGTTGACGCCTACTTGCATGCTTCTTTTGAAGGCGGTCGACACCAACAACGCGTCGAAAAACTGGCCTCTCTAGAAACCTTTGGATCACCCGAGGAATAGAAAACACACGCAAGAGACCATTTCAAGGCATGCTGTGGTTCAGCAGCCGCGACAACCGGCGAAAGGCGCCCACCTATGACCTCTTCCAACCCCATTTGGACCGTCGGAGCGGACCCTCAGATTGAGCAACTGATTCGTCAAGAGAAGGAACGTCAGATGACGAGCCTTCAATTAATCGCTTCTGAAAACTTTGCATCACCAGCGGTGATGGAGGCAACCGGGAGTGTTTTTACGAACAAATACAGCGAGGGGTACCCGCAACGAAGGTATTACGGAGGAAACACGCATGTGGATGTCGCAGAACAATTAGCGATTGATCGCGTAAAGCAATTATTTGGTGCCGAACACGCCAATGTGCAGCCTCACTCAGGGTCCCAAGCCAACGCCGCTGTATACATGGCGCTTCTTGATGTCGGAGATACCGTCATGGGAATGAGCCTTGACCATGGTGGTCATTTGACACATGGCTCACCAGTCAACGCGAGTGGCAGGTTCTACAACTTCGTTTCCTACGGGCTAACAGAAGGCGATGAACGTCTCGACTACGAAGAGATGCGATCAATCGCCCTTGCTGAGCGCCCCAAGCTCATAGTCGCAGGAGCAACCGCATACCCGCGACGAATAGACCCTGAACCCTTCCGCAAAGTCTGCGATGAGATTGGCGCATACTTTATGTTTGATGCCGCGCATATAGCCGGCCTCATCGCGGGCGGACAGCACCCTAATCCGGTTCCCTTAGCTGACGTAGTTACCTTTACAACCCACAAAACCCTGCGAGGACCTCGCGGCGGATGCATTCTTTCCACAGAATCCCTAGCCAAAAAAATCGACAGCGCTGTGTTCCCAGGAAACCAAGGCGGGCCCCTAGACCACGTAGTCCTAGCCAAAGCTGTCGGATTCCGAGAAGCGCTAGATCCAGGCTTCGCAGACTACGCAAAACGCATCGTCGACAACGCAAGTGCCTTAGCAGACGCATTAGCCAACCAAGGGTTTCGGTTGGTATCAGGGGGCACCGATAATCACCTACTGCTGGTCGACTTGAGGAGCTTCGACAACGACCTCACTGGTAAAGAAGCTCAAGAAGTACTTGACCTCGGAGGAGTGACTCTCAACCGGAACACAATTCCCGACGACCCTCGTTCCCCGTTTGTTACCAGTGGAGTACGTATGGGAGTTGCGTCGGTTACCACCCAAGGTATGGGTAGCAAGGAGATGGGCCAAATTGCGGAGTTCACGGCCCGAATCCTCCGCCAGAGAGACGATGACAACGCTGTTAAAGCGATTGCTGCCGAAGTAGCTGACCTCTGCGCCGACTTTCCGCCCTATTCGGATTAAATCAACCGACACAAGAGATCAAACTTAGCCCTCCGTCACACAACCTCTACTCGTAACTAGTCTGGAGGTTGGGTACAAGAGCCGCAGAGCGCGTCTGTAGTGATCCGCAAGTAAGGCAGTCTCAGTGAGCAGAGCAATCCAGCATGGCTTGGTCTTGGGCATTTCGGCGATCGTTACCTACCTATTCACCTTCGTCGTTACAGCCGTAGCTCCCAGGCTCGGAGCTGTAGTCGCACCTAAATCTCGAAGTGTTCATGAGCGACCCACCACAACTGGTGGGGGGACAGCTATGTTCGTCGGCTTTTTAGTTGCGCTAGTCGTAGCCAGTCGTTTGCCGGGCTTTACCCAAGTTTTTGCGGGATCGTCCGAAGCACTAGCCGTAGTTGTCGCGGCAACCGTTATGTTCGCCATTGGACTCCTTGATGACTTACGCGAGCTTTCGGCCCCGGCGAAGGTAGCTGGCCAAGTGTTATCTGGCAGCTTGCTCGCAGTGCTCGGAGTCACCCTTTTCTACTTCAGAGTGCCTTTTGGTCAACTCGTCGTCTTGTCAGCAGACTGGGCCACCCTCATAACAGTTTTGTTAGTCGTCGTAGTCGCAAATTCGGTCAATTTGATCGATGGGTTAGATGGACTTGCTGCTGGAACAATTGCCATCGCCGCAGGGGCCTTCTACCTCTACAGTGGCGCACTTCAGAATGCAGGGGTTATCAGCGACGCAAACCTAGGCCCGCTCTTAGCCCTCGTGACCTTGGGTGTGTGTTTAGGTTTCTTGCCACACAATTTCCACCCAGCCCGAATCTTTATGGGTGATGGAGGAGCACTCCTTCTGGGTCTTTTGATGGCATCAGCGACGATGACTGTCGGAGGAAGAGTCGTAGACCAATTCAGTGGACAGGTCTATTTTTTCTTCGCCCCCATAGCTATTCCCTTCCTAATTCTCGGTGTCCCACTTGTTGACGTAGCTTTGGCCGTTGTAAGACGCGCATACCGACGCGAAGGAATTGCCACCGCTGACAAAGATCATCTCCACCACCGACTACTAAGAATGGGACATGGTCACCGAAGGACGGTTCTACTTCTATGGGCATGGACCGGACTTTTGTCCGGGGTGGCGTTAGTTCCGACTCTCACAGGCAGTGGCGATGCAGTGTTGCCGTTTGCTTTGGCTGGCGTAACGGTTTTGCTGTTCTTTTTGCTACGACCGAGCACTCGCTTCGCGTCGGACAGCGAAGCAAAAATTTCGAACGCATGACAGCATAGAAAAATCATCAATTTTGAGTGCAGGGCCGCTTGCAACACAGACCACACCCAAATAGGGTGTGGCCGCTTCCAGAAGCACTTTCAATTCGCCACGAATCGGGAGACGGTCCGTCGCATGCGATCATCTGCGCTTTACAAAAACAAACTGTTTTTCGGCACAGACGACGCTTTCTCGCGTTCGGTTGAAATTGTTGTCACCCCTGCGATTTTCGCGGCGATTGGTTGGGTGTTTGACCGGTGGCTGGGAACGAGCCCTTGGATTGCCGTCTCGTTCGGCGCCCTCGCGTTCATAGGAAAAATCGCAGCAGAGTGGTATCGCTATGTCGGCAGAATGTCCGGACTCGAAGAAGAAATGACCGCTGATCGACCCACTAACCAACGTGGCCTCGACCGCGTTCAAGAGATAGACGATCGGCTACCCACCGGGGTCACTCTTGAGGAGCGCAGCGAGACGTGAGCGACCTTATGAATCGAGAGAGCGGACGTTCCGTCAACCCACAGCACAATGACGAACCCGAAAAGGGAATCGTCGTTGACATGCTTCGTCGAGGATTAAAAATTGTCCCTGCCTGGCTGTTGATCTCTTTGCTGATCTGGGGTGTAGACGGAGCACTGTCCGCTGCCTATGGCGTTGCGCTAATTTTCGCCAACTTCCTTACGGCAGCACTGTTCTTAACTTGGGCGGCTCGAATTTCACCCTCCGCCCTGATGTTCGCAGCCCTATTTGGATTTCTCGTCCGATTAGGGGCCCTCACGATCGCTGTAATCGCTGTGAGTAAAATCAGCTTTTTTGCACCCGTTCCCCTTGGGATAACGATTATCGTTTCCCATCTCGGACTGCTGGTGTGGGAGACGCGCTATGTTTCACTATCACTCGCTTATCCGGGTATAGGACCTGACAATATGGCGCCGAAGAAATTCAAGGAGATCAAGTGAATTCACTGCTTGCCGCCGGAGACGGTGGTGGACTGCACTTCCCGGCAATCGAGAGCCTTCTTGAGTGGCCTGGCTTCCTTTTTGAGGGCAACACTTTTCTCGAACTGAACAAAGTAGGCCTGATCTACCTGTGGGCCATGGTCGCGCCGCTAGTGATATTCACGCTCGCGATTCGAAAGAGCTCCCTGGTACCGCGTGGAATTCAGACTGTCGCAGAATCCTCCGTTGACTTTGTGCGCGAGAACATCGTGATGCAAACCATGGGCCCTGATGGCATGAAGTTCATGCCTTTCCTCCTGTCTCTTTTCTTTTTCATCTTCTTTGCCAACATCACCGAAGTAATCCCGTTTATTCAATTCCCAGCCAACTCGCGAATGGCGGCACCTGCCTTCCTAGCGATTCTTGTATGGGTTGTCTTCAACGCGGTGGGCATTAAGAGTCAAGGCTTCTTTAGCTACTTTAAGAACACAATTATCCCACCCGGGGTTCCGGGTGCTCTGCTTCCTTTGGTTGCAGTTATTGAATTCGTTTCAACATTCCTGGTGCGCCCCTTCTCGTTAGCAGTCCGGCTCTTCGCCAATATGCTTGCGGGCCACCTTTTGTTGGTTACGTTCGCAGTACTCTGCGAAAATTTGTGGGCCAAGAACATTTTGGTTTCGATCATATGGGCCCCATTTATTGTGTTGATTGGTCTTACAGGCTTCGAAATTCTCGTTGCCTTCTTACAGGCCTTCATCTTCACAATTTTGACTGCCGTGTACATCGGTGGCGCACTACATCCCGAGCACTAAACAAACAAGACACAGGAGAGACGAGTGATTGACTTGCTCGCACAAGCTGACAACGCACTAGACGGCCTTAAGGCGGTCGGTGCCGGTCTGGGTTATGGCCTTGCCGCCATTGGCCCGGGCGTAGGCATCGGACTGGTAGTCGGTAACGCGATTACTGCCATGGCTCGACAGCCCGAATCCGCGGGCATGGTGCGAACCACCATGTTCCTTGGCATCGCCTTTACTGAGGCCCTAGCCCTAATTGGTTTCGTGGTCTTTATCCTTCTGAATTTCGCCTAAGGAGAGACAATGAATTCAACTGGACTCCTAGCGGCGGGTGACGCTGGAGGGGGGGCTTCGAACCCGATCCTTCCCGTATGGAATGAAATTATTTGGGGAGGCGCTGCCTTCGCGATTCTTTTCATCGCCATGGCGAAGTTTGCATACCCCGCTATCAAAAAGGCGATGGAAGCCCGATCTGAAAAGATCCAGGGTGACCTAGATGCCGCCGACACGGCGCGCGCCGAAGCGGAAGGTTTGCGTGCCGAATACGACTCAAAGATTGCAGAAGCTCAAGCTGAGGCATCAAGAATTCTTGAAGCAGCACGGGCCGAAGCCGAGCAGGTTCGTCAAGACCGTCTCGCAGCAATTGAGCCCGAAATCGAGGAGAAGCGAGCGCAAGCAGACGCTGATATCGAAGCCGCAAAGGTTCGTGCGCTGGCCGACCTTCGAGCGCAAGTGACATCGCTTGCTGTAGGGGCTGCTGAACAGGTAGTGAAATCTAGCTTGGACGAAGCTGCCTATGCGCGGCTTGTAGATGACTACATCGAGTCCGTTGGAAACTGACATCCCAGTGGAATTTGCCTCGCGAGTGTTTTTAAACGAGGCCCTAGAAGAACGGCACCTGAGTTGCCGTAACCGTTTACGAAAAGATCGAGGAAAGCGATGACCGAGAAAGTGGAGGAGTACGCCGCCGGGTTAGCCAAATTGGCTGAAGCCGAAGGTGAACTCAACCGCGTCGCGGATGAGCTGTACCAGTTAGGTCGGACCGTTGAATCATCCGATCAGTTGCGTTCGACGCTTAGCGACAGAGCGATACCCGCATCGCGTCGGATTGGCATTTTGGAAGACCTTCTAGGGGCTACCGCATCGCCCGTAACCATCAACCTTGTCAGCACGTTGGTGGGAGCTGGACGAGGCAGCCACATTGGACCGATTGCCGATGAACTGATCCGTCAGGCTGCGGAATCAAGAGGTCAAGCGGTCGCTGAAGTTCGGTCCGCGATAACCCTTAGCGATGATCAACGCGACCGTCTCAAATCTGCGTTATCAAGCGCAACTGGAATGAATATCGACATCGTCGTTGTTGTCGACCCTGAGATCCTTGGAGGAGTTGTTGCTCAAGTAGGCGACACAGTCTTTGACGGATCAGTACGTACCCGTCTCGAAAAAATGAAAGAGCGCTTGTCATGACTGACCTCAGCTTCGATGCCGCCGACATAACGGCAGCAATCCAAAAGAATCTGGAAGGTTTTGATCCGTCGGTTGAATCAGGAACCGTGGGCCGCATCCTCGAAGTAGGGGATGGTATTGCCAGAGTCTCCGGGCTCCCGAATGCTTCCGTAAATGAAATTCTTGAATTTGAGAGTGGCGATGTGGGCCTTGCTCTCAACCTCGACGAAGACTCGATCGGTGCCGTCGTCTTAGGCAACGTTGAGAATATTGAAGAGGGCCAAAACGTCAAGGCCACCGGAAGAATTCTCTCCGTTCCAGTAGGAGATGGTGTACTCGGCAGAGTCGTCAATGCGCTAGGTGAACCCATCGACGGCAAAGGACCGATCGCAGGTGCTGAACCTCGACGGATGGAAATTCAAGCACCGGGAATCATGGGTCGACAACCAGTACATGAGCCCCTACAAACCGGTATCAAGGCGATTGACTCCATGACACCAGTAGGCCGTGGTCAACGAGAATTGATTATTGGTGACAGAAAAACCGGTAAGACGTCAGTGGCGATTGACACCATCCTGAATCAAGCAGGCCTGGGAGTGAAGTGCATCTACGTTGCGGTGGGCCAAAAAGGATCGACCGTCGCGCAAGTTGTCAACACTCTGGAAGAACGCGGAGCGATGGAATACACCGTGGTTGTAGCGGCACCAGCTGCTGACGCAGCACCGTTTAAGTACCTAGCTCCATATGCAGGGTGCGCCATGGGCCAGCACTGGATGGAGAACGGTGAACACGCACTAATCGTTTATGACGACCTGTCGAAACAAGCGGAGGCCTACAGACAGTTGTCTCTGCTACTCAGACGACCTCCAGGGCGTGAAGCGTACCCGGGTGACGTCTTCTACCTCCATAGTCGCCTGCTTGAACGCGCAGCCAAATTGTCAGACGAACAGGGTGCCGGCTCGCTAACCGCATTACCGGTAATTGAAACAAAAGCGGGTGACGTCTCCGCGTACATTCCAACAAACGTAATTTCGATCACCGACGGCCAGATCTACCTTCAAGACGATCTGTTCAAATCGGGTGTACGACCCGCTGTAGACGTTGGTGTGTCTGTTTCCCGCGTTGGAGGTGACGCTCAAACCAAAGCCATGAAGAGCGTTGCGGGAACCTTAAAGATCGATCTTGCTCAGTTCCGTGACCTTGAAGCCTTCGCGACCTTCGGCTCCGAGTTAGATGCTGCCTCTGCAGCGCAACTCGGCCGTGGCTACCGCCTAGTGGAACTTCTTAAGCAGGGACTCAACAGCCCCATGCCGGTCGAGGAGCAAGTTGTGTCGATCTACACAGGAACGAACGGCCATCTAGATGACTTACCAGTTGAGGATGTGCAACGGTTCGAAGCCGAGCTCT